>Ga0214917_10000230_pt1 | contig 72098 bp, 74 predicted proteins | sample LL_1208_BB_MetaG_FD_177983 | JGI IMG/M metagenome (GOLD analysis project Ga0214917, IMG submission 177983) | Freshwater microbial communities from Lake Lanier, Atlanta, Georgia, United States - LL_1208_BB | ecosystem: Environmental > Aquatic > Freshwater > Lake | place: USA: Georgia | collected... | reverse complement strand
GGTTAGTTTGAAAGATGTTTTAATCTAACCCCAAATGTTGTCCTAGAGAGGTAGAGGGGGCAAAATGAGAACCATGCCTAGGGAGGATTTGAAAATTCACGTTTGGATGGAGCAGCTCCGCCGGATGCGGGAGATGCAGTACGCCTACCACAAGAAGTTCTTTCACGGTCTCTACTTCTTTCTCGTTTTGGTCATTGGCTGCCTCCTTTGGGATAGCCCGGTCTCCCTAGCCCTTGTTCCCCTGCTCGTCATCACCGCTGGAACCCAGTCCTGTTTTTATCTCCACTTTGTCGACTTCGCCCGCCTCCACGCCCGTTTTGTAGAGGGTCGTTTAAACAAGGCCTTGGACAAAAGCTCCCTAGTCGGGTCCGAAATTGAGGATCTCTATTTCTACCCTATCGATGCCCCCAAGATTGGCGGCTTTGTCCCCTCCACTCCCCTCCGCTTCTTCAGTTTCTTCACCCTACACTGGGTCACACTCTGGTTGGGCTTGGCCGCCTTTGCCCTCTGGCGCCTTTTCCCCATGATGGGCGAGTGTGGCAAACACTACCTGATTCTGCTCGTTCTTTGGGGTGGTCTAAATCTTATCTATCTCGTTTGGTTTTTCGCAAAAGCGCAGGATTCAAAATCTCTTGCTAACTACCTTAAAAAAGCGAGTTAAGGCCTACGCCTTCCAGGTTCGACCTCCGACTCCTTTTTCGCTAGTTTACATTAGTGAACCAACTCCGGCGCGTTCTCGCCTTTGGGCTTCCTTTTCTCTGGCCTTATCGCTCCCGCTTCATGGCGGCAGTCCTTTTGGCCCTCTTTTTTGGGTTATCCAACGGCGCCTTTGTGTTGGCTACCAAAACCCTTTTTGAACGGCTCAGCCCGCCTCCTCTGGCCCCTGGACAGGTCGACCCTCAGGCTTTGGCATCCCGCTTTTCAGGGGAATTCGCCCAAAAGATGGAAGTAATCCTGCCGCGCGCGGGCCAACCCATCACCCCCGTCCAGATTGCGGGAGCCGTTCTTTTTCTTCCACTCCTAATGCTGCTACGCTCTGGAACGAGTTATCTCAGCGCCTACTGCATGTCCTGGGTCAGCACCCGAGTCGTTCGTGACATGCAACTCCGGGTTCTCGAAAAGCTCCACTCCCTTTCTTTGGACTACTTTAATAAGTCCACTCTTGGCGATCTTACGACCCATATCTCTGGCGATACCCGCCGTATTTTCGATGCCATGAATAACGGCTTCAGTGACCTCATCAAGGAGCCCATCACACTTCTGAGTATTTTGGCTGGCATGATTATGATCGATGCCAAGTTAACTTTAGCCGCAATGGTCATTCTCCCCTTGGTTACTCTTCCCATTCTCATTGTCGGAAATCGATTAAAGAAAATTGCCCGCAAAACCGTTTCTGTCGGCATCAGCCAAGGCAGTGGCTTGATCGAAGCTCTTTCTGGCATCCGGCTCATCAAGGCCTACGGACTCGAAAAATTTCAAATCGACCGTTACCGAGACGAGAGCCTGAAGCTCGTCAATCTCGAGGTCAAAAAAACCCAGGCTGGCAAACTGGTCAACCCAGTGATTGAGGTCATCAGCACACTAGGCTTGGGGGTATTCATTATTGTGGTTTTCGCAACGAATCAGTCGGTCTCAGATTTTGTAGGTTTCTTAACAGGCCTCATCATGCTTCCAAACCCTGTCAAACGGCTTGCCCAAATGCACGTCGATCTGATCTCGGCCACCGTGAGTTGCGATCGCCTCGAGAGTTTTCTCGCTCTTAACCCAAGTGTTCAAGAACCCTCCATGCCCACCCCGCTTACTCCACTGACCAGTGAGCTGACATTTGAGAAGGTCTACCTCGATTACGGGCACAAGCACGTTCTGCAGGATATCGATCTCAGGATTCCCAAGGGATACAAACTAGGACTCGCTGGAGCCAGCGGCTCCGGCAAAAGCAGCTTGATCAATCTTCTGCCCCGATTTTACGCACCTACCTCCGGCAGAATTCTCTGGGATGGCCTGGACATCAGCACAATCCACTCCAAGGAATTACGCTCGCAAATCGCGTTGGTCAGTCAGGATGTCGTCCTTTTTGACGCCTCGGTTGCGGAGAACATCGGCCTGGGTCGACTGGGAGCCTCCCGATCCGAAATCGAGGAGGCGGCCCGGAAAGTGTTCGCCCATGATTTTATTCTCGATTTGCCGAGGCAGTACGAGACCCGGGTCGGCGAACGCGGAGTCATGCTTTCCGGGGGCCAAAAAGCCCGGATCAGCTTGGCTCGAGCCTTCCTCCGGAATGCCCCCATTCTCATTCTCGACGAAGCGACGGCCGCCTTAGATGCCGACTCGGAAACGGAAGTTCAAAAAACCATCGACCAACTGGAGGAAGGACGCAGCGTCGTTTGCATCGCGCACCGCCTCTCCACCTTGGCCAAAATGGACGAGATTGTGGTACTGGACGGGGGGCGCATTGCCGAACGGGGTACCTTTTCCACCCTGATGGCAAAAAAAGGCCTCTTTGCAGGAATGGCGGCGCAGCAGGGCATTAGTTCCCATTGACCTCGGATGGAAATTTCCATCGTCACCCCTTGTTTTAATTCGATCCACTGGATTGAACTCTGCGTTCGCTCGGTTCGGCATGCCCTGCAGGGATGCGCTTACGAACACATTGTCTGTGACGGGGGCAGCACCGACGGCACCCTCGAATATCTCCGCCAACAAAACGATATCCACCTGATTCCCGGCCCGGACAAGGGCATGTATGACGCCCTGAACAAAGGGATGGCTGCCGCACGTGGCCGCATCCTCGGTCACTTGAACGCCGACGAACAGTACGACCGCGCGGGCCTAGCCCACGCCCTGCACAAACTGGAGCAGACCGGGGCCGATGCCGTTTTCGGACCCACCATCATGCTGGATGGCCAACTCAACTTCCTTTACCTCTTCAACCAGATCACCGTCCCCCGGCCCATCGATGCTGATTGGCATATGCCAGTGCAAACCTGCTCCTTCCTATTTCGTCGCCAGATTTGGGAACGTTTTCCCTACCCTGACGAATACCGCGTTCTCGGCGATCACGTTTGGTTCCGCCGTCAAATGAAGCTCGGCCTAAATCTTGTCGCTATTCGCAAGTCCATTGGCATCTTCACCTGGCACCAGGACGACATCGCCAAGCGACTCGGCTCCCACGGCGAAGACGCCCTGGCCGACGTGAATCGCAAAACGCTCCAAATGCGCATCGCGAAACTTTTTTTCCGGCTGCGAAAACTTGCCTGGGGGGGGTGCCTGCCACCCTTAAGCCTTTCTTATGAGATCACGACCGACCAGCAAACAAGGGTAAAGCGCTCCATCACTTTCCCTCGCCTCGGTCTTTAGTTCTCCAGATACTTTTTCCGAAATATTTCCATCACAACCTTTGGATCGGTATAGATTTCGTACTCGGTCTCCTGGGGCTTATAAGGATGAAATTCTCTCAGGATCCCAGCCAATTCGCCGGCATGGCAGTATAACAAAGCCTGATTCCCCAACATTTCGAGGTGGGCCTGCTCCTTGGATTGGGCAAAAGTGATCACCGGTTTCCCAAGCACAGCGAATTCCGCCACCGCCAGTCCGAACGTCTCTCCGGTATCGCGGGCATGGATCATTGCATCGCATGTTGCGAGAAATTTGGCCTTTTCGCGCGGATCAACAGTAGCGGGAAGATAATGTACGTTAGCCAGGGATTCGGTTCCGGTGATCGGGCGGGTGTTGAGAAAAATGAAATGATCTTGGGGATGACTTCGTACATGCGATGCCACCACCTTACGGACAAATGGAATATTGAAGGTTTCGTATCCCCCATGCCTCCCGAAAACCCTCGACTGCCGCGAAATGCGCAGCTCTTTTCTGAGATTCTCCCCCGTGTCCATTTTCGGAACAAAGAAGGGCACAAAAGAATCTTCTCTTCCCGTCATCACCCGCGACATCCAGGGGGACAGGTAGGCGTAAATATCCCCGTGAAACTCGTCGCATAAAAACTGGGCATGCACACAGTTTTTTACCCCAGGAACCAAAAACCCGTCATAAAACCCCGGCTTGGTCATATAAATCACCTCCACCTTTTCCTTTCCCAGCTTGCGCCCGAGGTCATGTGGGTTCCGGTAAAAAAGTATTGGAAATTCCTGCTTCCATCTTTCCAAAATGGAATTCTTCTCGGAGTTCAAGTTGTCTGGCAAACAAATCACCGATTCATTGCTCAATACAGAACGATTGAGCCTTGCATAATCTAACATGGCTCCTTCAGAACCACGCTCGGTGACCCAGCGACTGTGGAAAGCGACTTTCACGGATTGCGGCACCGATAGAACTCCATTCTTTCGTACACCAGCTCCAGCCGGTACCCGCAGGGCCGCAACCTCGATTCCCATAACGCATTCCGCCCTGGATTCCAAATTCCCAAAATCAAGGGCCGGATCTTTGCCTCGCGTATCGCCCGACAGACCCCCGCAGCCTCACGAATACCCCGGGTGGTTACCCCCACGGGATTTTGCGGCACCCTCACATCTTCCCAGGACGTCAACCGGCCTGCACGAAGTAGCGATTTCGGCCGGTTTTTTTGGAAGGATAGAGTCGGCCATTTCCGGTGCTCCCAAGCCTCCACGGTGTGGCCCGCTTCCTCCTCCAGCCAAAGCCCCAGGCTTCCGACCAGCCCATCCCCCGCCTGCAACTCTATCCAATGGCCCGGATGTTTTGCCGGAAGCAACCGCTCCCGAAAAATCCCGAAAAACCCCCTTTTGGTGAAACCCCTGGTTTCGAGTCCCCAGCGCCGCTCGTATCCCCCCCTTCGTTTCAGATGCCATGGGTAATTCCCCGCGGGAAGCCGTCGGTAGAGCCAACCACGGACCGACCGCTCCCATGGCTTCCACCACTTGCCATCGGGCCGCTGGAGTTTCACGAGGAGCTGACCGGGAAACCCCGCCGGGGCGGCGGCGGACCGTTACGGGAACCGTCCTCATGAGTCCGATCCCGCCGAACCAACCGCCATTTTGTCAGAGGATAAAACCACCGCCTACGCGCGACCGGCATCTCGACCCTTTCGATCTCTCGAACCAAAAATTCAAGAAGCTTCTCGTGCGAATAGATTTCCGGCACCCGATTTCCCAACAAGGGCGGTTCCGCCAACATAGAGAGATATTCTGATGGCGTGTTTTCCAAATGCAGGATATAATCGCAGCACTCCCCAAAATTCCTAAATCGCCGGACATTGATAAAAGCCTTGGGGTTGAACCACTGCAAAGCATGCTCATCCCCCCAATAGATTGGCACGGTGAAAGCCTCGAACGCATCGGTGAACTTTTCCGTGGTCCAACCTGGAGCCAGCCTGTTCTCAAAAGCGATATGGAACCTGTATTTGGAAATAAATTGCATCTTTGCCCGTCCAGCAGTCCCCGGCACTTCATAGCCTACGTTGTTGAACGCAAGCCCCCCGGAATCGACTTTTTTTCTTCGATTTAGCTCATGAAAGAACTCCGTCCTTGGTCGCACAGAACGATCCGCATATTTGTGAAGAAAAGAGCAAAAACCTCTTGGCTCATCTAAAATACGCTGACAATCAAAGTTTGCAGGTCGAACAAGATCCTCCCCCTTGCGATGGGCAGCGAAGAACGGATAGTAGTAAGCCCGCTGGTGATCCATGTAGGCCGAGGTGACCGCCGCATCACACTGCTTCCAGTCGGGCAAATACCGCTCCTGCGTATAGAAGATCTTTTTGCAGGAGTAGAGACGGTTCCGATGACCGTAGTGGGTGAAAATGAGCACGTCCGGGTCGTCCACAATCTGCACGTCATAATGACGCGCCAGGAGGTTATGAAGAAAGTTATCCGTCTTGCTTTGCCGTCCCAATGCGTCGGCAAAGTCCAAAAGAAGGGACGGCTTCGTGGAAGAAGGAGTAGCTTTCATTTTTTTTCGGCAAAGAAAGCAAACACCTTGCGAAGCCGGTAACCACAAAGATTTCCCCAGTACCGCCAAAAGCCTATCTTCTGCCTCTCTCGTCGAAGGAGCGAGAGGACTTGAGTCGTCCCTAACTCGGAATTTCTACCGGCTGTCCGACTTAGCTTGTGCAGCAGAACACTCTTCTCTGGGTTCCCTAAAATTTCGTTTGAATTCAAGGCTAACTGGGAAAAAAGATCGAGATGCTCCACCACTCCCCGACCAACCTTGGTGTTAGCCCGAGTGGCCTGACCGATATGTTCGCGGATTTTCATAAGGGGCGAATCGAGCACCGCCAAGTCCCCCGCTCTAAGAATCTCCAGCCATCCCTTCAAGTCCCACAGCTGGCGGTACGTCGGATCGAAACCAGCGGCAAGGGCCTTGCGGCGAAACATCACCGCGCTCGGCTCCCCGATCACGTTAGCCTCCGTGGTGAGGATTCTCCGTAGCACCTCCCTACGGGGATAAATTCCCGGCATGATTTTTTTTTCAATCCGGATTGGGTTGGAGACCTCGTCGATCATTTGCCGGGGAGCGGTCACCATCGCTACGCCGGGTTGCCGATCCAGAACCTCCACCATTTTGGCAAGGGCATCCGGTTGACCCAGACAGTCGTCGCTATGGAGGGTCAGCACATAATCCCCGACGGCCTTCCGCAGTAGAAAATTGGAATTCTCCGTGATTCCAAGATTTTGTTGCTGCCGAACCAAGCGAACGTGGGACTGCCCGGCCGCCCAAGCCTCCACCAAAGCCGGAGAGCCATCCATCGAGCGATCGTCGGAAAAGATAATTTGTTTTGGTGGCCGGGATTGTTCTTCTAGAGTGCGAAACAGTTCCGGCAGATAGCGTGCATGGTTGAATACCGGCACCAGAACACTGAGGGCCCCGCTTTTCATTCCCTCCTCCTGACCAACACCGTAAGGCCATTGTTGTGCGAGAAGTGGCGATCCAAGGTCCAGGCGGGAAACTCCGCGAGAAACTCCTTAATCGCCGGCCCCAATCCGCGACTAACGTCCTCTGGACTCATGCCCGTCTCTTGGGCCATCCGACCGACATCCCACCCCATGCGTAGAACCTCGCCTTGATCCCGGTCCACCTCCGTATCATGCAGACATATGTACCTCCGGACCCTTGCCTGGTGCGCCAGCAATTCGGTTTTGAGCTGCCCATAAACATGCAGGGTGTCGATAAACAGCAGGTCGTAATCATGGGGCAAAACGATCTTGCGGGAATCGCCCACTTCCATGGTCACACGAACCGGGGGCAACAGATCCCCACCCCAGCGCACCAGCAAGGAAACGTCCGCCGCCACCAAATCCACACAAAGCAGTTCCTTTTGTTGGGCCGACCCCTCCGCCAAACCCAGCAAAAAGGCCCAAGAGGAGACGCAACGGCGCACACCCATCTCACAAACGCTCCCACAGGAACGGCTCAGTTCACGCAGATAAGGAAGGTGGCGGTGGATGTCGCTTTTTTCCCGGACCATCCTTCGATAGCGAAGGACAATTTTCCACCAAGCCAGCCAGGCCTTCGCACGGTTTCGCGATCCTAGGCGGGTGCTTGGTCTGACATCCGTGGACACGGGGCTCAGCTTTTCCCCCAGCGGGAAAGGGAATCCTCCAGAGCCTCGGCCACCGGCCGCATCCTTGCTCCCGCCTCAATGGCTTTGCGGCAGTCCAGAATGCAGTTGGAACGCGGAGCCTTGGCCCCAAGACGATAGAACTCCGCATCATCGTTCCAGAATTTGGGAGCCCAATCCGGATGGAGATGTCTCCGGATCTTTTCCACCACCTCGGCGGTGGAGACGTAGCCCGGGTTCGTCAGGTGATAAATTCCCCCCGGGGCCTGTTTCTCCCAGAGATCCAGGCAGGCCTTGGCAAAATCACCCCGATGGCTGAGTGAGTTCCAGTTGCCATACACGCGAGAGTAGGCCTGGACCTTCGCTAGGTAGTTTCGGGGTTCAGGCCGCTCATCGAAAGGAATACGCAGACGCCAGACATAAAATTCGGGAAATCCGCGGAGGGCTTCCTCCGTCAACGCCTTGGTCCCGCTGTAAAAGCTGCAGTTGTTCTGCCGGAAGGTAAAATTGGGAGCATCCTCCTCCCGGAATCCCTCCACCCGCGCAGATCGGCCCGCCAGGAGCTCGGCGAGATCCGGGTCGGTCAGGCGATCCCGGATTTCCCAAGTCCCCTGCTCCCCACGCACCTTCGCCCCCGTGAAAATACATCCGGAGGAGAGGTGTCCCATCCGCACCCCTGCAGCCGCACAGGCCTGCGCCACGGTCACGGTCAGCGTAAGGTTTCCCTCCACCGTCTCCGCCCGCAAGGTTTCACAGGCGTCAACATTCGGACGGCCGGTGAATCCAGCCGCCTGGATCACCAGATCCGGCCTTTCCCGGGAAAGACGAGCGCTCAGGGTCCGAAAATCCGTGTAATCGAACATTTTTCTGGAGAGGGCCTGGTAATCCATCCGACGTATCTGGAGCTCCCGCACCATGGCCTGACCGATGTAGCCGGAAGCTCCCAGAACCCAGATCATCTCAGGCGGAAATCCTTTTGAGGATCGAGCGACGGATCCGAGGCCAAAAGGACAGGCGACCCTCCTGCCGGAGAAGATGATTCTGGAAAACCAAGCGATCGAGTTCCCCATCCGCCCGGATATCGGCAGAGCCTCGAAATGGGGGTTGAAGACGCTCCTCCCTTTCGATTCCCGCCTCGGCGGATTCGTCCCGGGTGTTGGTGGCATCCGGCCCAAACCCGGCGTTTCGCACAAAGTTCTGGGCCGGAGTGATGGCAACCTGCCCGTTCATCCAAATCCAGGAAATGAAACCGTAATCCCACGTGGAGAGGCGGCCGGTGGCCATCCGGGCAAAGATACGATTCCAGTACTTTTGTTCCCGCCGTTCCGATTCGGGAAAAAGCTCACGAAACCCCCCCGCTGGCCAGGCCCATTTCTTGCGGTCATAGGAGTTCCATGCCCGCGCCCAAGTGGCCCAACCCCAGATGTGCAGGTAGCGGGAAAAAAAGTAGTCTGTCTTGATTTCAGCATTGAGGGGCAGAAAACAGTTTCCCGAAATGCCGGCCACCTTGGGCTCATCCCGATACCGGGCCAGCATCTCCGCGCAGAAAGGGAAAAAGTCAGGAGTGGGATGGCAATCTTCTTCCAGAATGACCGCCGCCTCTTCAAGCTCAAACACCTGATCAAGACCAGTTTCAATTCTCTTTTTCAAGCCCAAGTTTGTGTCTGAGTACAACCGCACTATCTGACACGGCCAACTGATTCCAGCTTCGGCAGCTTGACGAGCTTGTTCGCATAGATTCTTCTCCGTTGTGTCCTTGGGACCATCTGCCACTAGCCAGACCTTTGCTGGGCGAACCAGTTGTAGACGATCCGTCAATTCCCTTACATGAGTTGGGCGGCGGTACAAAAAAATCGCGACCGGGATATTCATAAAGTCATTCCAAGCCCTACCAATAGCATGCAGTGTCGATTTTAGCGCGCAGTGAGGGAGTCTCCTCTGGCAGGGGAGAAACCCAAGCATAGTTATAAAAGTCGGTGTGGTTCCAACGTTGCCCTTTGATTCCGAAAAACAGCTGTGTTTCGCCCCCCGTGTGAATCGCAGACCGACCCGACTTCTTAATCCGCGCTGCTAATGGCACAGACCAAGCCCCTGCGCCAATCAACGCTACGTCAAATTGTTCTTGCGCAACCCTGTCTGACAATATTTCAAGCCCCTCAGCCCAGGATCGATAAGGGCTTGGCTCTAAATGCCACTGGAACGGGCACTTAATAAAACGAAAATTGGAGCTCATTTTTATCCAATTCGTTTTCGTCTGATCTTCTGGATCATGAATTTGCTGCATTCGCGGGAGCTGCATTTGCATCGTTTTTATGAAAGGCGAAATAACTAGGCAGCGAAAATCTGCAACTTCAGCTAAGATTAATTTCCCCAACCAACTCATTGGAATTGCTTGTGCTTTTTCGGCATGTTTCGAAACAATTTTTGATTCATACAATCTGAGGAAAGGATCGGTTTGCCATAAACAAACAAAATCAAGATGGGCAATGGATGTTCGCATATTTCGATTCCAGTGTCTGTAAGCATCCAGCTCGACTGGGAAAAAGCCTGCGTTATTGGCCAGCCGCGTGGCAGGACGAATCCAACCGTTTATCCCAATTGGAGATTGAAAAAAACGGTCGAAATACTCCAGCCCCAAAATTTCAGCCGTTCCTATCTTGCCGGCGGCGAAAGGCCGCCCGTCTCGTAATAATTGTGCATACGGTACGGAAGTAGATTGCAAAACGCCACCGCCCTGAGACGTTTCAAGCTTGAAAGTGAGCCGATTATTCTTAAATCGAAACCAAGAAGCGATGCTTCTTCCCAACTCGCTAAAGCCTTGGGCAACATGCCCGAGTACCTCCCCAAACCGATAAAGTGAGGCCTTGAGCCGCGTTTCCCTTTGCATGACAATTGCGACTCCTACCCGCACCAGTGCCATCGGAGCTTTAAACAGGTGGTAAAGCGAGTTAAGTATACCTTTTTTTTCTTCAGTCTTAAATGCCGCGATTGCATCGAATCCGGATTGGCAAGCCAGTATTAATTTGCTTTTCGGATTAGCAGCTAAATGATGCACGGCTAGTTTGGGGTCATAGTACCGTCGATGATGTTTCCCGTATTGTTTGAAGTGGCGTAATTGTAACTCCGTCCCTTCGTGGTACCCAAAACGATTGCCCGATGGCCCTAATTCCGGTCGCATTCCACCTAAAGCAATGTATTCGTTTCGTTGAAAAAAGAGGTTGCCCTCAACAAGGTAAGTATCATCGGGAAGATTTTGTTCTTTTTCAAGTGGCACCTTTCCCGGTTGCATTGACTCCCCCTCATAACCGCCACCAAAGATTAGGCCATCTGCCGGCTGAGATTTTATAATCAATTCCGCCGTCTTTAACCAGTGGCAAGGCGGCACGCAGTCATCATCTAAAAAAGCGAGCCACTCCGCTTTGGAACAATGTGCCCCGAGATTCCGAGCTTTCGATACATTATTGGTCGAGTTGATCTCATATTTCCAGTCCGGGTTTTTTCGGATAAATGGCAAAACTAAGTTTTTAGCTGATGCCTGAGTATCATTATCGACAATAATGATCTCAAATGGTGGCGCCTCTCTCTGTTTTTCAACTGCCTGCAGAACAAGCTGAAGCTCGCGAGCCCTTTTATAAGTAACCACGATAACGGAAAGCAGTGGGACTGTCTTCAACGTGGCACTCTTTCGGGTTTGCAATTCCAGTTTTCTTCCCTCGTCGTTATCATCTGCCACCTCTTGATCAGAGGGTGAAAAAATCGTCGAACGGGCCTCCACCACCACTTCTGCCCTGGGTGTTGGATCTGCCAGAGCTCCATGCTTCGTTGTAGGGAACCCCAACTTCGACATGGCCGCACCGTTCCATGACTCAACTCATGTGTTGCGTGGCCTAAGTGGAACAGTCTCTCTTCCCCCCCGAGCAGCCGCAGGTTGGTCTTTTCTAAAGGCCCATCCCGCAGGTTAGGGGCACTGTTTCCCTTCGCGTAACTGTAGTCGTGGTCGCAATGAATTGCCCGCATGGTCATGGAGATATCAATCACGGGGATATTTTGATTGCGTGCGTTATAGATCATCCAATTATCCCAACCACGGTGTCCGATCAGAAATGGCGGCATTGCCTCAAAGGATAATCCTCGAAAGAGGAAGACATCCATCGCACAGGCTTCTCCCCAAACGCCCGTCTCGCGAGCCCGTTTGTAAAACTCCTTCCATTCATTTTCTTTTGCTAATGCTGGGCCGACCCATTGACTAAGACAACACCGCCGGGCCGAGGCCAGCCAAGGGCCGGGCAAATACTCGAGGGATATCGCCGTAGCGTGGGCCGAGGGATCCAACAGGATGTCGGAATTGAGGTACATGGCTAGGCCATTTCCTGCCAGTTTGGAGACTTTTTCAAAAGGAAATTGGATTACTTCCCCCTTTTCGGAGCTCAAAGGCAGGGAACCCGCCAATTCAAATCCCACCTCACGGGCAAAATCTTCCCAGGTGGCTCCATCGCCAAAGAGAAGGATTCGGGCCTTTGGAAATACACGCCGCCAACTGCGAAACGCGGAGATCTGCACTGCTTCGGTATCGTCCCGGCGAGGCTTAGGGGAGCTGAAAAGGATCATCGTCGCGACCGGAGCCGGCGCTTGGTGTTGCGGACCAGGGTGCGCAGGGATTCCCAAACGGCCCGGCAGGCAAACCAAGTCTCCAATGGATTGGGGGGAGGCGGGTTGCCTTGTGCCGCGGAAAAAACCTCCGCTGCGATTCTTCCAAACTTTTCCCAGCTGAATTTTTTTGCCTGCCGCAACCCCAGGGAGGCCCTTCGGCTCCGCTCACCGGGCGTAAGCACGGCTTCCATGGCCGCCCTCATTTCAGCCCCGGAATCCGGATGCACATACAACGGTGCCTGCCCCCCCACTTCTGGAAGGCTGGCCAGCTTGGTGGCAATGACCGGGCAACCGCACGCCATCGCCTCCAGTACCGGCAGGCCGAATCCCTCGTAACGGGACGGATAAGGCAGGGCCACGGCACCCGAGTAGGCGCGGGCCAGGTCCTCCTCGGACAGTTCGGGGATCCAGCGGATGCGCGAGGGATCGATGCCACCCACAAGTTCCTCCTCCGGCTCGGTCCGTCCCACGAGCACGATCTGGTGATGATCTCGCTTCTCCCAGGAGCGGAAGGCCTCGAAAAAGAGTCGGGTGTTTTTATAGCCCCGGGCCGCGGTCTGCGACCCGCGTAATCCAATTCGTTCCCCTACCAACAGGAAATAGGGCTGCCGAATTCCATGTTGGTGCCGGAATTCTTCGATGGCGGTTGCTCCCCGGGGGGCAAAGTTCGGATCCACTCCCAAATGAGCCACCCGGATTCTTTCCGTGGGAATTTCCGGAAAATAGTGCTTCAGATCGTGCGCGGTGCTCTCCGAAACGCATAAGTGGGTCGAAGCATGCCGGATGCAGACCGCTTTCGCCCGCCACGATTCCTCGTCCATCGGCTCTCCCAGCCGCTGCGGAATGAAATCATGGTGCAAAAAACTTGAGGCGATGCCGCAGGGTCCGGAAACCCAGGTCGAGACGAAGACATCTGCCCGCTGGTTACGGCAGGCCCGTCCGAGGCGGAACCGGTCGAGATGTGCCTCTTTGGGGGTCCACGGGCGCATTCCCACTTTCGCCACCCCGGGCAAGTCGGGAAAGGTGTTGGCACGATCCAAAACTTTGACGTGCCGCGCGAATCCGGTCCGGGCCCACTCCTTGAGAAGGGAATTCCACACCCGGTAGACGCCATAGTGGCAGGGATCCTGAAAGGCAATCCCATCCACCAGCAACTGCGGAGTAGCTTGCGGTATAAGAGTTTTGCGAGAGACGGAAAAAAGCCATTTTCCCTTTCGTTGGCGGGCCAGGGGGCGAAAGCCCATGGCGGCGGGCGTGCTGACGCAGGTAGCATCCCTAACCCATGGAAAATAATCCGAAAGACGCAGAGGGGAGTTTCGCGGAAGGCTTTTTTGAAGCCTGAGCCAACCCCGGGTGGCCCCGCGGTAACCATAATACTGTTCCTTGAATTTCAGCTGCGCACGGGTGGCGTAAGCAAGGTGGTCAAACACTGCTCCGACCGCTTCCGTCTCGGCGTGGAGGAAAGGATGGATTTGCGCCACATCCACGGCACTTCGGCCCGGCCTGGGTCGCATCAACCGGGGGGGTTCATGGGAAACCCAGAAATCCCCGGGTCGGTACCGCCAGACCCTCAGCCACTCCACGTTGGGATTCTGGGAATATCCGTACCGTGAACTGACAACGGCCTCCGGCCCCACAAAAAAATTACACCAAAAGAATGCCGCCGTCCGTCTGGGTTGCTTCTCGAACAGATCCACCACGGCCTCGATCTGGCCAGGCGTCCAGCACTCATCCGCATCAATTTCCCAGAGCAGGCATTCCTCTTGGATTGAGGCCAGCGGGGCCCGGATCATCTCAACTTTGCCATGCCAAAGTTCTTCCTTGGGCTTGCGATAAATGTGAATTTTTTTTGGCTCACGGCGTCGCAGCTCATCCAAATAGGGGGTCGTTCCGTCCCGGCTCCATGTCTTTCGCCGCCTGCCTTTGGGTAGACGGCCCCCGTTTTCCAAACTCCATGCGGTGTCATGACGGAGATCTGCCAATCCCTCTACCACATGCCACTGCCAGGGAATCTTTAGCCTGACAAAAACCTGATGGTGATGCCGGAGAAAAGGCATCCCGTCCAATACCAAGGTGAAAAAGTGGAGAGGTGGGATTTTCAGCGAAGCCTCCCAACCAGAAAGCCCCAGAGGCGGCGAAACTCACCCCAGGAAGGACGCTCCCGATGGAAGTCCTGGCGAATGAAAATTGCCGCTCCGTTTCTTGCCTTGGGGTCACTCCAAATCAATTTCCATGAAGGGTCTTGAGAAAGCTCCATTCTTACCCGGAAGGTTTTGAAGGCAAAAAAGGCATCATCGAGGAAAAAACATCGGCTGCGATCCCGCAAAAGGCGAAACTCGTCCCAGCCAAAGAATTCACCTCCATCAATCAGGACTGCGTCCCAGATTTCCGTGGATTCTTCCAGAAAGCCCGTGGAAATTTTCCGGATTTTGGCGAGGTCCTCGGCATGCCAGACCGCTACTTGCATTTTAGGGTAACGAAGACCGTGAAAAGGGCTGAGCCAAACATCCCTATCGAAGTCCCGCGCCGTGAAGGATTCCCAGCCCAAAGAGGATTGTTGGACGGGTCGGACAAAAGGATACCTGGCCGTGTTGGACAAAAGATTCCGGAATCTTTCCGGATTTGCTTCAAGGCTTACCATCTTTGCCACACCTCCTTTGCTCGATAGGCTTTTCGCCAGCACTTGGGTGGAACCGTCCCCGTCAAAGGCTCCAATTTCCAGAACCTTCCGGATAGGATAAGCATGGATGCACTTGGTCATCGCGGCACCAAACGGGTCGCGGTCGGTGATTTCAGCCACGGATTGTTTTTTCTTTTGTTTTTCGGCGGGCATCTTCGAAAACGGCGCTGAAGGGCGTGCGCGAGACAAGGGAATACCCTTTCCGCCGCAAGAATAAGCATGGATTTTGCCAGCCTGGACGATTTTTTTCATGATGTTCCACCACCACGTGCCTTGGGCGATAGTTGATCCAGTCATGGGTTTTAAGGATTTCCGTGTCCATACCTTCCGCATCCACGCTGAGAAGGTGCACCACTTGACCATGGGCTAGATACGTTCTGCATATTTCCCTTAAGGGATAGACCGGGACTTTTTTCACCAAGGTGATCCTGGAGATTTTTTTATCTGCGATTTCCTTCGCGCAGGCGGCATCAAAGGTGTTGTAACAACCCTCCTCAAATACATGGAAACTGGCTTTAGCTGTTTTTCGTCCCACTGCCACCTCGAGATTGAGGTCTTCGGGCCTATGCAGATCAAAGAGTTTTTTCGCGCCGGGAGTCGGCTCAATATTGATTCCTCTCCATCCACGGCGATACAACATATGGGTATTGGAATATCGCAGGGGGTGGTGGGCTCCCACATCGATATAAAAGCCTGTCGCAGGAACGAGATAGTTCAGGATCCCGTCTTCGCCGGTTTGGGAAAAACACAGGGTTCCATGCTCTCTTTCCTCAAGCGTCGGCATGCTTTTATACAGCAGCTTTAGAATTATATCGACGAAGGCCACGTGAAATTTTCCGAGGCTCCTCATGATCTCTATTTTTGCCACCTTCTTGGAAGTTTGTCACTTCCGTGGCTTGAGACAGACCTGTTCACCTCGGTATTTTTACCACCCGCAGACTTCTTCTTTTCGTTTAAAAAAAATCAAGAAGGGATCCCCACCTTTGGAATCTAAGTTCACCCATGTTGGGCTTTATTTGCAAAAAGTCATAAGAAGAGGTGATTGAGTTGCCCCGCTTTATCTTTCGCAGGTCTTCAGGACAACTGAGCGCACATGTCCAGCCAAATGGTTGTGGTAACCGTAAATCTTGCGTTCCCCTTTGGGGCCAAAATGTTTACGCCAGAGCCTTTTCCACGGAGGCACGTCGACCTCGCGCCAGACCTCCCCGGCCAGCCGGGCGCGGTCCTCCTCGTTCCACTGCTCTTCGTGCCTGACGTGGAAGGCAACCGCCTCTCTTAAAATATCTACCTGATGCCCGAGATGGAGGGCCCGGAACGGGATCCAGTAGTCCCACCAAGGCAGCCCCAGGCCAAACGCGCGGTTGCGGAAGACACCCCGCATTTCCGGCGCAAGGAAAACCCCGTCGTATCCCCACGGATCCATCTCCGCGTTGGCGACCTCTCCGGGTCGGTTGATTTGCCAGCGGGGAATCATCGTCGCCGCCCTGGGTTTTTGGCTGAGATATATACTTGCGTTTTCAGAGAGAAGAATATCTGCATTTAACATAAGACTAAATTTGCCTTCATTCCTGGCAAAGGAAGTCTCGATCAGGTCGGCCACCGACACCAAAGGTCGTATATTTCGACCGCCACACGCCTGGCTCACACCCACAACTTCCACGAACTTCCCGTACCCCTGTCGAATAGTCGCGACCTCATTTGCCAGATTGAGACTAACCCCAAGAAACCCGGCTCTTTTCCAGCTTTGTAAGGCTAATGCTTGTCTTTCTTCCGCCTGCGGTTGAGGACTTAGGCTGGTTACTATTATCAGATCTTTGCCACCTCTTTTTCCTGATCTTTTCGCGAGAGAATCACTCCTCAATCAATCTTCGCTTTCTCCACTCGGCCACCACAGGCGCATTTTCTAAATTCTCCTCCCACTTTGTTGGCAAAGGAATAAGGGTCTCCGTTCTCATCAGCCTGAGTCGTGGCTTAGGTGGAACCTCTGATACCAAGTCGAACTGATTCCCGCCCCGAATCAACCAGATACGATTACTTTTATATCTCGGCATATAAACGGATAATGGTTGGGTTAATTCTTTTATAAATGTCAATTGGGAGTTCAACACTCTTTGAGCTTTGACGCAACCTACGCTATAGAACAGTAGTATCAAGATACTGTTCAGTAGGCCGCTGAAAAGAACTAGCCCAGGAAGTACCCAGCGTCTTCCTGCTGGGCCGGTCGCCAAGCTGCATAATAGTGGAACCATTAGTGTCGCCGGAATCAGCCAGCCCTGTGGCGCCCAGCGTGCCCACCACGTCTGAGTTAGACCAACACTCAAAATCACAGGTAGAATTGGAAAGAGTGTTACGAACGGAGGAGGACTTCCTAGCACGATTACGCCTAACGATCCCAGCGCTAGTAAAAGGCATCCTCCATATAAAGGTCCAAATCCACCCGCTCGGGCGTCAGGGGTCAGATCTTCAAAAACGGAAAGTTCTCGCCGATTCAGGGCGAAGGGAAACTTGGTCTTCACCCGATCTGCCACGATCTCCGTCGGAGCAAAGTAGGACATTACGAAAATTTGCAAGCGATCCAGCTTTAGCATCGCATCTAGCCCAAAAGAGTCTTTTCCCACCCCATATCCTGATGTGGCGGGATTTGTTGCGCTTAGAAGATACTCAGGAGTCAACGCTGGAAAACCGCCCACTTTGCGAAAGAGCATCCCGACGGGCCAGGTTACCAGAGCAGAGATTGCCACAAAAATCAGCATTGGTCGCAAATTTTTTAGATGGGTAAGGGCGTAAAAGACTAGGAACACCACATCGATGATGACCCCATAAAAAAGTCCTGAAGTTTTTGATGCGGAAAGCCCTAAAAAGCCAGCCGCCAAAGCGATCAAACCATCGGCTGTAACTCCCGTGACCAACAAGCGCAAAGCGCTAAACAGCATGGAGGCGAAAAGTGAACCCGTATGCCCGTCAATATAGTAGGTTGAGCTTTGTGAAATAGCCACGGGATTGAGCGCTACAAGACCTGCTAGCGCTGTGGCCCAGCCCTTCGGAATACAAAGAACAGTCAGGGCTCCAAAAACAATACCAAACGATGCAAACATGAGGATGGGGGTGATTGCTTTGCCTGCATTTAGGCTGCCCGTGACTTGGGCGAGATACGCTGCCAATAAATTGCCAAAGCTGTACTGGTAACCAGACTGCACGACAAAGGATCCCTTAAGGTAAGGATTTGTCTCCCCAAGTTTCACCCCTTCTTGGAAGGACGGATCTTTAACTGGATTCCATCCCGCTGAAAGACTCAGAACCGATTCGATCCTTGCATTCATCCCGTCCACGCTCAGGTCATCGAATTGACCTGCAATCAAGGCAAAGAACCCGCATGCGGCTAGATTGGCTAACAAGACAACCGCGCATTTTATAAACCGTCGGATCCGAGAAAAATCTTTCACCGCCAAATAACCCGCCCCCATGGCAGGCAACACAAGACCTATTCCGTGCCAAGTGGTAATCGATATTCCAAAAGCAAAAAGGCCCAAAGTGGCGATGTATAACCCCAGCAGTCCCGTCAACAAAGACACACCCATGGGCCAGAAATAGTCGGAGATCTTAAAATTGGATTTATCGGTCATTAGATTTTAGGACAGGGGATAAGGATGGGACGATAAGTTTAAACAAATAGGACTGCCAGACCTACTGAATGCCCAGTGCTTAAACCACATTCACGGAAAAGGTCATGTCCCCGCCCCTGTACTCCATTTAGAAGGGCCGCTACCCAAGCCAGGGCGTATACTCCGGAATCATTTCCTTGATCTTCTGTTTTGCTGCCGCCGTGTTCCCCCTGCTTGCCTCTTCAATGATTCCGTGGATGGACTGCTCAAGTTGATCCCCATCCATTGGGGACCCGCTCTGCGGCTTCAACCTCCAGATTTTCGGATGTTCAGTTTTCTCCGTTACTTCTTCGTTGTGGCTCAGCTCCTCATACAGCTTCTCCCCCGGCCGCAGACCGGTGTAGCGGATCTCAATCTCCCGCCCTGGCTCAAACCCGCTCAGCTCGATCAGTTGGCGCGCCATCGCTTCGATCTTCACTGGCTCCCCCATATCCAAAACGAAGATCTCCCCTCCCCCGCCCAATCGCCCCGCACTCAGCACAAGTCCCACCGCTTCCGCCACGCTCATGAAGTAACGCGTCACCTCCGGATGGGTCACCGTTACAGGTCCCCCAGCGGCGATCTGTCGACGGAAGGTGGGGATCACACTTCCGGAGGAACCCAGCACATTACCGAATCGGACGGAGCTGATTTTCATGTTGGGATTCTGTTTTTGCAGGATTTGCAGCCCAAGCTCGGCCAGCCGTTTGCTCGCCCCCATCACGTTGGTGGGATTGATCGCCTTGTCGGTGGAGATCATCACAAAATCCCCCGTGCCGTGCCGGGCGGCCACCTTGGCCAACCCTACGGTCTTGAGGGAATTGTTGATCAACGCTTCCCCCACCTGCTGCTCCATCAGGGGCACATGCTTGTGGGCAGCCGCATGAAAGACCAAATCCGGTTTCTGTTGGCCAAAGATCGTGTCCATCCGCCGCTCATCGCCCACGTCGGCCACGATCGCGATCACTTCACTGCCCGCCCCATCCTCTTTCAGCTCCTGTTCGATCTCGAAAAGGGCCGGCTCACTCCGTTCAATGAGAACCATGCTTTTGGGATGGCAGGCCCAGATTTGACGGGCCAGCTCGGCCCCGATGGTGCCTCCGGCCCCGGTGACCAGCACTTTGCGCCCGGCAATCCAGCCGGAGCTGGCCGGGGCTTCCATCTCCACCGATTCCCGGGCCAGCAAATCCTCAAACTCCACCGGCTTGATCCGGTCCAGATGGAGATGCCCGTTCACCACGTGGTGGATCGTGGGAATGGTGCGGACGGGGAGGTTGAGACGCCGACACTGCGCCACAACTGCCCGGGTCTTGGACGGATCGGCGGTCGGCATCGCCAGGATCACTTCATCGAGATCCAGGGCCTTGGCCTCTTTCCGCAATCGGCTCAGGCCTCCGAGGATGGGCACCCCGTGGATGCGTGTGTCCTTCTTGCGTGCATCATCGTCGAACATCGCGCACACCTGCATCCGCAGGTTGGGTCGGGCCAGCAGCTCCTCCACCAAGGCGGCACCGGAGGTTCCGGCCCCGTACACGGCTATGCGCCGGGGTTTTCGGGTGATGCCGCGCTCGGAGTAAAACCTTTCCCGGGCCAGGCGAAAAGTCAGGCGAACTCCGATGAGACCTACCGTGGAGAAAATAAAATTCATCAAGATCGTGCCCCGGGGCGGGCTGATTTCTGCCCAACCGGTGTACCAAACCCCCACGATGGCAAGATTGGCAATCAAAGTGGCCCAGCCGATCCGGATGGCGTCCGGTAGACCGAAGTAGGAGAGTAGGGAGCGGAACTGCCCGAAAAACCAGAGTAGCGGCAGGGTAATGCTCAAGCTGAGCAGGATCCCCAGCTTGAAACGCTCCATGTAGGGAGCGGGGTAAAACTCAAACCTTAATTGAAACGCCAAATAAAACGACCCCATCAGCACTGCCGAATAGAGCAGTTGCAGCAACAGGACCCGGCTAACCTTATTCCACACGAACATACTCTTAATTATCGGGAATTTTGAAGCATAAAACAAGAATTAGCGGCTTGGATTAGGATTAAGATTAAGTGATTACAAAATACTGATAGTGATTACAAAATACTGATCTGCATGCAGTTAGCCACTTGCTGTTAGCAGTAAGCCCAAATTCACCGCCTCCCGCAACTGCTGACTAAAGTTAGGCTCCGACAAGACCGGCGGGTTCCACTTGGAGTCTTTCCAGACTTCCCTTCGCAACCCGCTTGGAAAGGTGTAACATTTCCATCCCTACCACCTTGCCGTTGGCACCATAATCCAAGATTACCCCGGGGGCGATTTCACGGCTGTCCTCAGCCGGAGCATCGTCCAGGTTCAGGTACAGGGCATCGGCAGCTTGATCCACGGTAAGTTTCATGTTCTTTTCTCCGCGAGCCGATCCAGATGGGCGGTGATGACCCGCCTGGGCAACTCTTTGGAGACGATAACCCTGAGGCAGCGGTTGGCAAGGGCTGGAATTCGTCCCCAGATTTGCTCGAGTTCTGAGTCCACGGGATCTGGCTCACTCCGCTCAGGGTTTTTCAAGGCTTGTTCCACCATTACTTTGGTTAAGCGCCGCTTTTCCATTCGAGCCAAAGCATGTTTCGTAAATATAAGCTCTTCATTTTGTTTTTTCATCTTCCCTGAAATCATGGCCTCCGACTAGAGACTACGGACAACTGACCCCCGTCCTTAGCGCTGACGCGCTGGAAATAGGATATGGAAGATAGAAGATAGGGGGGAACCAATCCCAAATCCGCCTTTCGAAATTCGAAATTTCTTCAACCTAAACTTAAACTAACATCCACGCGCGATAGCGCGCCTCTGCCCACCGCTAACTGCTTGCCGCCTACTAAGCTAGTTGGCTGTTAGCTGTTTGCAGTTGGCCCAATCCTCAGCACCCAGTACTCCGCACTCAGCACGACCAAAGCAAAGCCAAGGTTTTTAAAAGGCCAACGGTATCGCCAAAGCCAAAGTCTCTAAGCGGCCAACGCCAAGGTTTTTCCTCCGTCCTCAGCCCACCGCTTACTGCTTACTGAGCCTGTTGGCCGTTAGCTCAGTTATCTGTCCTCACCCTTTGGTCTTCCCAAGAAGGGGGAGCCGATCAAGTAATGCCCTTAGAGCGTAAGCGGAGATCCGTTTCTTTCCTTGCCTTAAGGATTCGATTTCTGATTTCTTCAAGCGAACGGAAACCGATAAGGTAGTGGGCTTCGTTGGCGGTAAGGGCCTCTGGCGCAACGTGGATTTGGTCTTGCAGGTTTTTTCCATAACGATCTTTCAGTAATTTGACCTTTTTTAGACAGGGAATCAACTCCTTTGACCTCCCGGCATTCACCAGAAGGATGGAGGCCTCAACCAAGCCTCCGCGGGTTCGCAGAAAGTCGGATAATTCCGCCAGGGTGCCCCCCAGATTGGTGACGTCATCCACCAAAACATACCTTCGGTTCCGAATGACCGGCCCGGAAAAAAGGGGACGGTAGGCCAGCCTCTCCATCGCGTCCGCCCCGGTGTGGTAAACCCTGGTGGTTTGGACGATTTCCTCTTCGAGCTGCCCCCGCAAAAGAATGGAGCACGCCACGGCCAAAACCTGAGGAATGGCGTTGTCTCCGCTCGCTTCCCTGGCGTGGGGCGCCACAAAACAGAGACGGGGCGACAGCTTGCCTGCTAGGGATCGAAGAAACGGCAGGGCAAGATCACAAACAAGATCCAGGGCGGCCACCTGGCTACCAGCTTTGGCGTCCCGGTATTGGGGATGGGCTTTGAGGAATCCGTCCTGAGGCCAAATCCAGTAGACTTGGTTCAAAGTCGCGGGAAAACCGAGCCGGCGGATGGAAGCGGAATTCAGATGATAAGGCTGCGCATCGCTAGACCCTGCTTTTGCCTAAAAGGCCAAGTGCCAAAAGCTTCTAGGCTCACCCGCCAAAGCCAAAGCCAAAGTTTTTCCTCCGCCCACCGCTTACTGCTTACTGAGCCTGTTTGCAGTTGGCTGTTAGCCGTTGGCCCGATCTACATTCCCGAATCACCAGTCCCCAGCACCGCCAAAGCCAGGGATCAGAAATTGCCAAACACAGGCGGGATTTCGCGAACCACGGAGCGAAGACTGTGCCCCTGCGCCCGGAGATCTTGATCCAGAGCGGTGTCATCGGTCTGCGGAGCAAGCACCCGCTCCACCAAGGCACGGTGTTCCGCAAATCGCATGGCATGGGGATGGTCAGGAGAGGTCCAGTGCCGAAGAAGGCGATCTCGCGTCACTGGATTGGCCCAGAGCATCCGCCCGTACTCCAGCCGACCCAGAGCGTCGTAGCTGGCGTACTTACCCAGGGGATTTAGAGCCATTGTTGCGACCATGATGCGTGCAGGATATCGCGCGGCTCCCCCCGCTTCAACTTGGGGACCAAGAGATCCGCGCCTTTGGCGCGCCCACCCACCTCTGCCTACTGCCCACCTCTAACTGCCCACTGCCTACTAAGCTAGTTAGCGGTTGGCCGTTAGCCGTTGGAGGTTGCTAGCCAATCTTCCGCGATTTCGCAGAAGGCCTTCCTGGCCTCCGCATACGATGGTTTTTCCCCGAAGACCATATCGGCCGCGAACCGGTCATAGGCTTTTTCCATGACACCCCCCGGGTCGGTTTTCAAAAGACTTAGGGCGTGTTGCATTTTCCGGGCCGGATCGGCGGCAAACTCCGGGTAACGGGAGCCAAACTCCTGTGCATCCGCTTGGGTCGCCTCCCAGAATACCTTCCGCGATTCCTCCGCCTGCCCTGTCTTCCATGGCTTCTGTGCGCTCATGGCCACATCATAGATATGGCGGATGAATTCGCCCGGCGTGGAGCGCCCGTCCGCTGGCGAATGGCTTCCGAGTCGGCGCAACAGGGCCACCACTTTTTCCACCGTGGTCTCGGCCACACTCACGCAAGACCAGGTGAAACGGGACTCTTCCAAGCCCGCAGCTTCCGCTAGCAGGGACCTCACTTCCAGCGTCTCCACCGGCAGGCGCGGCATGGCCTCCACCCACTGCACCTGGATTTCCGGACGCAGGCTGGCCACCGGGGAAAAACGGCTCGCATATTCTGCCTGCAGACTGACCTTGGCGTTCGCTGCCCGCGACTTCACGGTTTCCGGTGGAATGGAAAAGCCGTCCTTCCGCAGATGTTCGGTCAATGCCTGCCGGAGCTCGCCTCTCCCCTTGCGGCGAGCGCTTCCGGAAGTGCCCGGTGACGGGCGAATCTTAAAATCCACATCTTCGGACATTCGTTGCACCCGCCGGTGGGCCTTGGCCAGACAAGTACCACCGCAGAAGACGAGCTGGGTGTTTCCCTGAAACCGGGCCAAGGAGCGCAGGACGGCGGTCACCACCAGATCTTTTTCGAGGACCCCCGCAGGCAGAGGGGAACGCCCCTCGCCGGTCACGGCCAAAATCAGATCGCGCTCATACGCGCTGATTTCTTTCATAACGGATCGTGCGGCTCCCCACACCCAGACGGCGGTTGCAACGAACGTTTCCCGTGCGGAAAACGGCTTGCATGGGAATTTGGGGAGAGCTGCCTTGGGCATAGGCTTGCAGGGCCCCTCCTGGGGCGGCGGGAATGGCCAGCCGTTGGAAGGTCTCCGAGGCCAGGACCTCCAGAGGTTGGCGGGGGACGGGCAGCCCGCTCAACAGGCTAGGTTTGGCTTTGGCATACACTCCGTACCCCAGCCGGACAATCACTCCCCGGCTCAACATAACCTGCAGGGTACGGGTCAGTTGGCTTGGACTCGCCCAGCCAGCCAGGTCCCGGCGCAACAAAACTTCCCCTTTCCTGTTCCTCAGGGAGCGCAAAAAGCGAGTTTTCAACAGAACAGGCTTCACGAGGAAACGTTACTACAAAAAATGTGCATACCTAGTTTTATTTTTATATTATATTTTATTGTACAATAAAGGTTTATAACTTTAAATTGCTTTTGTTACCTGCCCGTACCGACCAGAGACCACAGACAACCGCCCTCCGTCCTCAGCGCTGACGCGCAGGAGATAGAATATGGAAGATGGAAGATAGGATCATTCCGAAATCCGAATTCCCAATTTCGAAATTTTCTTCAACTTAAACTTCAACTTCAACTTAAACTAACCACCTCGCGCCTTCGGCGCGGCCAACGCCAAAGTTTTCTTTCATCTTAATCCTAATCTTCATCCTAATCTGACTCTGTCTCCCCTCCCCCATCCACACACCGTCAAAACAATATATTTAAAATAATTACCAAGACACATCGTCCGGATCATCTCTGCATCTGTCTTGGCCAGCAGCTCAGGCGTGGACATGTCGATCCCTTGGATTTGAGCCAGGCCAGTGATGCCCGGACGAACACAGAACACGGAAAGCTTTCTTCTGGCTGCGATAAGAGCCGTCTGATTAGGCAAACAGGGCCGAGGCCCCACTAAAGACATCTCTCCTTTTAGGACATTCCATAGCTGAGGCAGTTCATCGAGCTTAAACCTACGCAGGAATCTGCCCCAACCTGTTACTTGGGCTGGATTCACCTCGTGCGTACCAACCGACCGCGTTTCTGGCTTCATCGTCCGAAACTTGATCAAGGTGAATAGCTTTTCATCCCGCCCGACTCGCATCTGCCGGAAAAGTGGTGAACCAGTGTCGAACAAACCGGCCATGGCCAAAATAACCAGCAACGGACTGGCCACAAGGAGGCCAAGGGCAGAAAGTAAAAAATCTAAGGCGCGAAGCATGATTTTATCGGTTGTGTCAGCCGTTCGGTGTTTTGGTGCTTCCGTGCTTCTGCGTGACTACTCGTTTTCCATGAGCCATCGCCACAGCGGCTGGCGTCGCACGGAGGCCGAAAAGCCGTGCCAACTTTCCACCGCCTCCCCTTCTTCAGATCCGGTGAGCAGCAGCAGATCCGGGCAGCCCAGTTCCCGGGAGGCTTTGAGGAGTCCTCGGATTTCTCTGTTTCTGACGTCTCCACCTCGGGCATCAGCACACACTTGGATGAGGGTGGCCACGGCTCTGTCCTTGAAGACCACGAAATCAACCTCTGCGCGCTGAGGGTCCTGCCAGGAGAAGACGCGGATCTCGCCGCGGAGTTGCCGCCGGTGCAAAGCCACCGCGACAAGATTCTCCAGCAACCTCCCATGGTTCGGGCTGCTCTGAAAGCCGGCCGCCAGGACCAAGCCGTTGTCGATGGCGTAGTATTTTCGAGGCGCGGCGGTTTGCTCCCGCGGCTTGAAAGAAAAACGCGGCACCGTGAAAACAAGAAAAGCCTGCTCGAGGTAGCCCGTGTATTTTTTCAGCGTATGCACACTGCGACAACTGGTCGCAGCCCTCAGCTTCCGAAACGAGAATGGGCCACCGGGGGTTGAGAGCAGGCACATCGCCAAAGCATCCAGGGCCTGCGGTGCACGAAGGCGATGGCGCAGCACGATGTCCTTATGGATCATGGCCGCCGCCAAGGTCCGGAGATAGGTGGAGCCGGCCACCTCTCCCAAAACAACCTCGGGAAATCCTCCCGTTTCAGCATAGCTACGGCAATTCTCCATGCTGAGGCCAGCGGTGGACTTACCCGACGGTTGGGTCGCCGCGAGAAACTCCGGGAAAGAAAATGGCAGCAGCGGAATGGTGAGGTGACGTCCCGTCAGATGGGTGGCCAACTCCGAGCCGAGTAGATGCGCGTTGCTACCGGTGATGACCAACCGCCGTCCGCCGCGTTGCAACCGGTTGGCCCAAAGCTCCCAGTTGGGAAGATTCTGGATTTCATCGAGCAGAAGCACCTCGGGCTGGTCATAGACGGCGTCCATGGCCGCCAGGAGTGCCTCTGTATCCACCGCACCGGTCAGGCGCTCATCGTCAAAGTTCAGGTACCCGCAGCGGTCTGACTCGGATTTGGCCAGGTGCACCGCGTAGCTCGACTTCCCCGCCCGGCGCGGCCCGATAATGACGCGCACCAGATTGCCGGAAGACGGGTACCGGGCTGAGGATCGCGGGATGTAAGGCCTTGAGGTAAGGAGGTCCCACTCGGCCTTTTGTGAGATAACAATATCACGCGACATTCGTTAAAAGTATGCAAAATTTCATCTTTAATGCACGTTTTTTTTAAAAAGTGTGCGTTATGAGACCATTTTATGGCTAAAATAGCATTTCCCCCAGTTCCCAGTAGTCCGCACCCTTCCGACTACTGCCCGCTCACCGCCACCGCCAACGCCAACGCCAATGCCAAAGCCTCGGAATCGCCAACGCCAATGCCAAAGTTTTTCTTCCGTCCTCCGCCCACCGCTTACTGCTTACTGCTTACTGAGCCTGTTTGCAGTTGGCTGTTAGCCGTTGGCCCGATCACCATTCCCGAATCACCAGTCCCCAGCACCGCCAACGCTAACGCCAAAGCCAAAGTATCCGCAAATCCTCATCATCATCTTAATCCCTTGCCTGGGATCGCCACCACTTCGCCGTGCGCTCCAGCTCCTCTTCCATCGTCACTTTGGGCTTCCAGCCCAGTGTTTTTTTTGTGTGCTCAATATCTACCCTCAAATCCCCGAAAAGCTTATCCACCCACTCACCTTTCCCTGCCAAGCGGAGTCCTGCTTTCAGCACCGAAGCCGGAATTGGTAGGTTACGGAATGGCTTGCCCAGCGCTTTTCCCATCCGCCGGAGCAGTTCAGCCGTGGAGATGTCGTCATCATCCGAAACATGAAAGGTCTGATTGGCCGCGGCCGGGTGTTTTAGGCAAAGCAGGATAAGGTCGATCAGGTTGGAAACGGCCACAAAGCTACGCCGGTTTTGATTCATCGCAGCCAAAGGGATTGGCAAGCCTTTTTCGACAAGCCCAAGCAGGTTTCGGAAGTTGGCCTTTACGCCGGGCCCATACACCAACGGGGGCCTTATAATCACCACCTCCATTCGGCTTTCCATGGAAAGCCCACGGAGGAGCTGTTCGGCTTCGAGTTTGGATTTTCCATAGGCTCCTTGGGGAGCAGCGGGGGTTTGGGTAGTTGCCGAACGACCGTCGGCGGTTTTTTCGGCGACGGCTTGGATCGAGCTTAGGAAAATAAAACGTTTTACCCCATTACGGGCAGCCTCCTCAGCCAAGGTTTTTGTAAGACCAACATTGACTTTTCGAACTTCTGCTTCCGGTCCCCGCGTGTGGGCAAATCCAGCCAGATGGATTATGGCATTGGGCTTGAAACTGGCGATTTGTTTTATCCAACCCGCGTCCCGCAAGAAAAGCGGCTTTGCCGCGACAGTTGCTAAATCAAGCAGATTTTTGCCGATAAAGCCAGAGGCGCCGGCAACAAGAAAACTCAACTTGCGGGCAGACTTTTTGGATGTTCTAGGGAGAGCTTACGGTAAGCGCCCGTCCATTTTTTCCAAAAATATCGCGTTATGCTTTGCAAGTGCCAGTTGGCGTACTGCAGATCCCGCCGGCTTTGCCGGCGGGCGTCGTGGACGACGGAAGCCCTTCTCACCTGGCGGACCCGGTAGCCCCGGGCAATCAATCGCGCGCAGATGTCCACATCCTCGTAGTAGAGGAAGAACTTTTCATCAAAGCCCCCCACCCGGGCAAAGGCTTCCGTGCGGAAAAGGAGAAACATGCCGGCCAGCCACGATTTTTGTTCCCACTTTTTGCCGCCCCGGTTGGGCACTTTCCCCTGGCTTCGCCCAAAGGCCTTGAGCAGAAGGTCTCCCGGGCCGGGAAAGAACCGATGGCTATCTTCCGGAATGCCGTTGGGAGTCGTAATTCGAGGGCCACAAACTCCAACACTACGATCCTCCATGGCTTTCAGCAGATCAGGAAAAGGATTTTGGCGTATTCGTAAGTCGGGGTTGAGGACGCAAAAATAGGGGGTGCGGACATGCCGGAACGCGGCATTGTGGTTGGCGCCATAACCGCGAGGCTGAGCATTGACCTGTAGTTTGACTTGTCCGGAACAGTAGGGCATCCGGGGCTCTGGGATGTTCTGCGTAAGAAAAACCCGGGAGACTTCCGAAAACTGTTTTAGGTCTTGCGTCAGAATTTGAACCATCCGGCCGTGCCCGTGGCTTATTAACGAAACCGTAATTTGCGCAGTTTTACTTTTATTCAAGCCGGAAAGCTTTTTATAATTTTCCTTAGCCAGACTTCTATAGAGGATTTTTAGGTCATACCTGTGTCACATTTACAGATTATAAACGTTACTGCTTTTTGACGTGATTCGTTTATCTTTTTTCGCTGGATTTAAATATGAACAAGTCGAAAATTATTATAAAGGTCTTCTTAGGATTTTTTTTCAAACACCCCATAAATACAGTATTGACGAATTCCTGAAAATAGCCCCGCCAATCGTAGAGGCATGGGCCGGATTATTTGACATTCGAATCCATTTCCCAGCATAAGGCTAATCAGACCGGCCTCGTTATAGTAAACCTTGTGATCAGGGTCGGATCGATATCCCTTGAGGCCAGGTACCCCCGCCACCAATCGCCCGAAGGGTTTTAGCACCCGACTTGCCTCGGCCAGGAGTGGCTGGGGGACAGTGATATGCTCAAGCACATTATCGAGAATCAAACCGTCAAATGTCCCGGCATCAAACGGCAGTCGGTTCTTCTCCATATGGTGGACGTCTAAGCCCTGCTGGCGGCACCATGCAACCGTCTCCGGGTTAATATCCACACCCACTGTATTGGGCCGGAACCGGAGCATATCACCGATACCACAGCCGACATCGAGCACCCGCCCCGAAAGATGCTTCACAAGACGCGGATAAAGACACTAGTTTCGATCTATGTTACCCCAAAGACTGCGATCCTGAAGATGGGTACAGTATTTTTGTAATTCAAGCCCGACCTTCCATCAAACAAATATACTTAGCAATCACGTATGCCTGTCTAAAGAACTCAGGGAGTAAGCTCTCCAAGGTTTGGCCGAGTGTTCGATCACTCATAGCCAGAGCTGCAAGTATGGCAGCGGGAGTGTCCTCATTTCTCTTAAAAAGTGCACCATTGCGTCCTTTTCGGATCAATTCCCTGTTGCCGTCCACATCCCTTAACACGCAAGGCACGGGAACGGCAATTCGTTTCGACTGTGGTGCGCTATTGACTTGCAAGTCCCAAATGACAAATACTATACGCTTTTGGATGCTTCACAAAAGGCATGCCTCATCCGTTGTTGAATCAGATGCGCATCGCTGTTTCTACCAGAGCAGCGATGACGCCTTCAAAAACCTTGCCGCTATTTTTCTTGAGAAATGCAAGGGCTGCCCGCCTGCGCTCAACGCCTTGCTTGCCTTGAATGACCTGTTTCAACCCCGACTCGATTCTTCGCTCAGAACTCAGCCTTGCAATCATGCGATCTAGATCACTACTACGTAATACCAAGCTGCGGCCGGTGAGGCTGATTTCCACGGCAATACTGAACCCGGATATGGCGGCTCGCTCTAAGGCCCGCTGTACATTGCGCCGTTGCAATTCGTCATGAATGACGACACGCACCTCTTTTTCATCAGGGCTTTGCACAAAGAGTTTGATGGCTTTTGAGAGAGATTCCGAAAACAGCCCGTCGTCGGATATCTCGTCCAAATTCTCGCCAAGCCACATGCCGGCTCTTCGACTTAGTGTGCGATATTTCTGGTCGGTGATGCGGAGCATTTCAGCATGCCTGAAGGAATCTGCGGTTTCAAACAATTTGCTGGAACGTATGGTCGCATGCAACAACGCGGCCTCCAAGTCAGCTTTGCCAAGAACGCCAAATCCATGGCTCTTTAGAACACTCAGCATCCGTTCTCCAAATATTTCGACAGAGATATCAGGGGGGAGATTCTTTATCATCTTTTGAAAGTTTTTGATGTTTTTAAAACGCCAGCGTGCCGGATATCTTTTTCTGCGACGGTCAACCTCACAGCTGCGGGTTATATCATATAAAAAGTAAAGGCTTTAGACTAGGAGATTTCCATTAAATATAATCAAAGTCCTGAAGGGCAGCAAGATCAGCCGCGATCGGCTTTTAAAAGTCGTGGAGTACTTCTGTTTGGACATTGAGGCCTGCAAGACGGCCTTTTTGCTGCGGCTCAACCGCAACATCGTCAACCGGTTCCACGGCATCTTCCGCAGGTTGATTTCCCTTCATCGCCATTCCCAGAAAAAGCGGTTGGCCGGGGTCGTGGAGGCCGATGAGACTTACTTCGTCCCGGCACGTGTGCGGGGACGCCCACATCCGCGCAAGCGCGGACGAGGAACCCATAAAAAGCCAATCTTCGGCATCTATGAGAGATAGGCAATGTCTACACCGAGATCATCCCCGACTGCTCCTCCCCCGTTTTACAGAGGGTAATCCGGGGAAAAATCGATCCCTCCAGCTGCCTTTTGACCGATGCGTAGAAAGGCTATGACGGCCTGGTCTCGGTGGGCTAGGACCGCCATATCCGCATAAACAAGACCAAGTCATATGCCCGGGGCAGGGCCCACATCAACGGCATCGAGGCCTTCTGGAGCTTTACCAAGCGGCGGCTGACCAAGTTTAATGGCGTCAAAAAACACTTTGCCCTTCACCTCAAAGAATGCGAATGGAGATACGGTCAGGATCTCCCCACCTTGAAAGCCCTCCTCCTTAACCTTATCCGCAAACCCCAACCCAAAACCTCAGTCTGCTAGTCTTAAGCCTTATATATTTATTTTTTTGGCATTATGTCTTTGTATGTCACTACAAAAAGCTAAACCCAAGAATATTTTTATACACTTGACGTAAAATAAAGTTACGATGCCTTGCAAGAATTTAATTTATTTGGAAATGCCGGTTGATATTTTTATCACTTCGACTGATTTGGCTTGCTGTAGCCGGCACCTCAAATATGGGTGCTTTTTTGATGCTTAGCTTTCTGAAAAATTACCTTCGGGACTTTGATGATTTTTCGCACAATTGGTCTCAGAATGCTATAAGCAAACACCACCGGGTCGTGGAAAGCTAGCTGAGTGCGGTACGCCAAAAGCAAGCTCGGTTGCACTTCTCGCAAACCTGCACGCTCGCCCAGTTTGATCAACGCCTGGTGGGAAAAACAATTGAGGTGCTCTAGCGGGTGTACGGCCATAATTTCTGCACGCCCTTGATTGGTCCAACGCAAGCTTCCAACCCTTTTTAGCATCCCATTACCATTCGGCACAGAAATTTTCAAAAGACCTCCGACTCGAAGGCTGGCTGTTAACCGCCTCATCGTTTCCCATGGATCTCTTAAATGTTCAAGCACCTGATCCATATTTATAAAATCAAAATGCTCCGCTGGCAAAGTCTCCAGGCTTACAACACTGATTCCTGCAGCCTTCGCACTCTCTACTTTTTCACGCGATAGTTCCACCCCACATGTGTCGCAGCCGTAGGCTGTTGCCATCTTTAGCCATTCACCCCAACCCAAACCGAAGTCAAGAACCCGTGGAGGGCGGTTGATAGGACCTAGGAGCGCCTTAGCTAAACATAAATCCTCAGACAGGCGTCGATAACGACCCCAGTGCCCGGAAAGATAATTTTTTGCCCTTGATGCCTCGGCATCGATCCAATCCTCGTAAAGCGCGCGTGTCAGCTCATCGTCTGGCACTCCTTGTTGATATATAAGATGACAGTAACCGCAATGCCTAAGAGAATATACGCAACCTTGAAGGAGCTTTAAATTTATTTTGGCGTAGTAGGCAGTAAGAAAAGATCGCAACGGATCTTTCTCGTAAGCAAGAGATAAAATCTCGTTGCTTACAGATGACCCACATGAGGGACAAGAGGTTCGCTGCTGTAGACCTGACATCAATAGTTTTTTTAAGAAGAGACAGTCAAGGAAATCCGCAGCATTTTTTTAAATTCATTTAGGTTTCATGCGCGATTTTTATTTATCATCGTACCACAACATTTGACGCATCAAGAAGAACACCTACGACCAAGGGCCTGCGAAACTTATTCTTTCAAGCAAAGTTATTAGAACAATTCAAAATATGCCTCTTACGGATGTGTCAAGCATTGCGATCATGAGAAAAGAGTTCCTTTGCGCCGAGCGATAAGGAGGAAAGGGCCAGCAGAATCTGATCCCACCGCTTACGGCGACACTGCCCGGCAAGGCAAGGAAGCCGAAAATAACCCCATGGGCCAGCAAAGAGCGTCCGTTGAACAAACTCCTGATGGGCAGCCCCGACCGCATGAGCAATCAGTCTCGCTTGTTTTAAGTGCCAGCCTTGCACAGACATCAAGGTCCTTCGCTGAAAAGCCAGCCATCCCCGATTCACGCCAAACACGTTACTGGCGTGCTGCCTGTACAGCAGATACGGCCTATTATCAATAACCCATGAGTAACCTCGGGCCCGAGCAAAAGCGTAAACAAACCAGTCATGGAATGAAATATTCGTCAAAGCCTGCGGGCAGGTTGCGAGGTGTGCTCGCAGAGATGCCATCAGTCTGGGGTCGAGAACAAACGTGCAACCTGGGCCAGGACTCTCGAAAAAATAGTCCCAAATCTTTTGCGGTTGAGATTTGCGAATCAACTTACGCCGGCCGTTAGGCCAGAAAGCAAGTGCGTCACTGGAATAACCCTGAGCTTTTGACCCGTTGAGTCGTTGGATAGCCCGGGCAAGCTTATCTGGCAGCCAAATGTCGTCTTGGTCGGAGAGGGCAATATAGTCGCACCCATTGAAATCCCCTTCGCGAAGCAGGCGGAAGAAATTTTGCGCGGCGCCACCAGAAGTCGGTGCGGTGGGTAGCAGGGTTACTCGCGGATCCCGTGCAGCAAGATCCCGCAGCCATCCTTCAGTTGCATCAGTGGAATGATCCACAGACGCGATGATCCTGATCTCCACATTCTCCTGCGCGAGAATCGAATCGACTTGAGGCCCTATCCACGTCATGCCGTTACAGGCCGCCAGACAGACCGCAACGCGTGGATGGGGGCGGTCTTTTTCAACCATAATACAAATCAAATACGCCGTAGATGCAATACTGCCGCATTCGCGCGAATAACCATGGCAGTCGTAAGGGCATAGGCAGGACCATCCGACAGATAAAGCCGTTGTTCTGCATAAGGCGGATCAAACCATCTGCATCATAGTAAACTTTGTGGTCAGGATCGGATCGATAACCCTTTGGACCAGGCACCCCAGCCAGTAGTCGCCCCAAGGGCTTTAACACCCGCCTGGCCTCGGCCAGGAGTGGCTGGGGGACAGTGATATGCTCAAGCACATTATCGAGAATCAAACCGTCAAATGTCCCGGCATCAAACGGCAGTCGGTCCTTCTCCATATGGTGGACGTCTAGGCCCTGCTGGCGGCACCATGCAACCGTCTCCGGGTTAATATCCACACCCACTGTATTGGGCCGGAACCGGAGCATATCACCGATGCCACAGCCGACATCGAGCACCCGCCCCGAAAGATGCCTAGCGAGACGCGGGTAGAGCCAACAATTACGATAAAGTTTACCCCCCAGACTGCGGCTTTTCAGGTAGGTGCAATATTCTAAATAATTCATCCTTTTTTTTCTATCAGATGAAGGTACTTAGAAACGTTATATTCCTGTCTAAAAGCTTCGGGAAGCAAGCTGACACGTTTCTGGCCGAGGGCTCTATCATTTATAGCCACAGCAGCACGAATAGCTGCAGGCAGGTCCTTCACATTGTTAAAAAGCGCCCCATTGTACCCTGGTCGAATTAATTCCCGATTGCCGTCGACATCGCGCAATACACACGGCACTCCCAGGTAAAGGGCCTCAAGTGCTGCTCGGGCAATTCCTTCAGAAGCAGACGGTAATACCAGTGCATCCGCTTTTGCCACCAAAGACCATGGTTGAGGCAGATGGCTGTGAAAAATGACCTGCTCACTATAAGAGTTTTTTTTTACCATTTTTTCAAGTTCAAAACGTAAAGGCCCGTCCCCAATAACATCGAGGCGCGTGGATGGTCCAAGCACTTCTATTGCCTTCACCGCCAGATCAGGTCGCTTGCGGCGCGAAAGGTTCCCGACAAAAACAATTCTCACGCCGGCCCCGGAAGCACGCCTCGCTCGAAAAACTTCCAATGGAGCTTCATCCACAAAATTACCTATAACTACTGGCAATCGCCCAAGGCACTCAGAAAGTTGCTGGGCCATCGCGTAACTCAATGCCGTCACTTGATCAATTTTTTTAAGAATCTGCATGTGCAAAAAAGCGAGCGCAAGACCTGGAATGCCGTAATCATACTTGTAGTTTTCGCGCAAATTGCCGCGCACGCTGGCGCAGGTAATAGCCTGCTCATGGCAGAACCGATTGATCAGATCAGCGGAAAAACACATGGAAATAGACCCCACTTTTGTTCGATCGCCTGCCGCAGCTAGCAGCCGCTGGTAGGCCCGCAATTTGCCCACCCACCCGCCCGACATGTGTGCCAGCGAAAACTTTTTGACCCGTGGATCTATGAAAGCGCTGGCTCCTGGGCCTGATTTGACCGAGATCAGTGTCACATCGCGAAAGCCGGCGATGCCATTCGCTAGGGCGATTGCACCCTTGATCGGGCCGGCCGGACTCAAAGAGGGGATTAAGATGAAGATCTTGCGAATTGCAACTCCTCAGCGGCTTCCAACAACCGAAGTGCGCGTGCCGTCCAAGTATAAAATTTCCGATAATCAGCATGTGCATTAGCACCTAAATAGGCAGCAAAACCAGGATCAACCGCCAACCGATCAACCGCCTCCACCCAAGCCTGTGGGTCGCTCGACGACACCAGCAAGGCATTCCTCCCCCCCTCCAGTACTTCCCGCAGGACAGGCAAATCTGATGAAATTATTGGAACATCACTGGCCATGTATTCAAACATTTTTATGGGGGACATCCATTGAGCGGTATCATGCCCGGTGATGCCGATGGAGACGCTTTTCTGGTAGGGCATTAAGAGGACATCCATGGATAGCATCGCCTCTTGGGCTACCGGATAGGACACATGCCCCATGTAGTGTAGATTAGCGCGCGATTTCGAACGACAGCGTGTCACCAAATCTTTCTCATTCCCACCGAATACGAGAAACAAAACATTAGGACGCTCATCTGCCATGGCCTCGATCACTTCCAACCCGCGGCCGGCATAGAGGTGGCCGAAATAGCCGCAAACTTGTCGCCAGTTCCTGCTCGCATGAGGAACTAATCGGGTGAGCCTTGCACGCCGCTGCTCCGGTGGCACAGGCACGATTCCAGCGGGTGCGGCGTCAGGGAGCACGAGTGTGCGAACGGGAACGAAACCATGGTGCTCTGTTAGGTACTTGATGAGACTTTTTGAAATCACGACGGTGATGATCCGTGGATTGGCCAGCAAACGCGCCTGCAGCAAGCGCCGCAAACCTGTTTCCAATTGGTGCGTTTCAAAAATTAGGGACCGCCCCATGACCACGCCAAGAAGAAAAGCGGCGTAAAGATTACGCGAAAGAATAGCCGTTGTGAGAGGCGCCCACAACAGGTGAGTCAGCGCTCGCAAACCGATCTTTAGGTTCGCAGCTCGGGCAGAACGGCTAAAACCAGTGACTTTGCGCACACCTGATAGATCGAGACCGTAGGCCTTTTGCAATGCCGCACCCAGAGCCCGCGGGTCACGCACCGTACGCTGGGCATGCAAGATGACGTTGACCCCGCATTGCCGTAGAGCCTCAACCTGCATCACGACATGTACCGCGTTCGCGGAACGCGATGGAAGTAGCGAGGGCGAAACGTAGTGGAGATTTGTTATGGTTAGCCCGCTCCCCTCAGGGAGCTGTGGTACCCTATACCGGGATAATTAATAAAACCCCAACGAAGGGCCTCAGATGGATTGAAAGCGGATTCAATTCTCGCCAACGTTAGCATATGGAACCATGAATTCCATAGATCTGAACTGCTCCAATCATAAGCGGCCTCATTCCAATGGTTTTTTACCCTGTCATACTTAGATCTTTGTAGGCTTAGACAATGACGCAGGCGTTCCCATCGAGCAGGACCCCTCCCTCTCACGATGTGGCGCAAGGCGGAGACACAATTGTTTCGATTGCGGGGCCGAATAAACTGTGACTCGCAAAAACCTCCATCAGGATTTTGCTTCTTGCGCAGGGTTGCCTTAGTATGCGCTAATAGCCGCCGGTGTCGATCTACTGCGGATTGACTACCCGTAATCATAAAGACCGCATCATAATTATAACAGCCACTTCCTCCCGGATATGGCGCAAATTGTCCATCTTCATCCGCTAGGGAGGCAACGGAATCAGCTGGAACCTCCCAATCCCAGTCACCGATTCCCAAGTACTTCAGGATTTCATACTGGTGATATCCGTTTTGAAACTGCAAATGAGTTATACCTCTGGATTTTCCCCAAAACCCAAATTGGTTCCGTGCGGTTCGGTGAAGCTGGACCCATTGATCTAGTTGCGCCGTAGTGTCATATCTTAGATATTTTTGGGCATGACAAAGCAAGATAGCTATGAACATGGCATGATTACCCGAGCGTGGTAGCCCGGCAAAGACGCCCGATTCCGCTAGTTCGCGACTAAGATCGCTTGGCAACAATTCACAAATTAAATCCTCTAGGGGATTCACGCAAAGAGTACCTAGGATAGCTAGGCTGCTTAGTGTAAAGGTTAGCAACTGGAGATAGGCCTTGTCGTGCGCTAAAGAGCGACATGCAAGGCGGCGATAAGAGCGAAAATCGGCTAAGCCTGTACGCAATTTTTGATCCCAAAGTTGTCGTTGCGTCGTCAACAGCTCGTCTTGGCGCAGCAATTGCCAGCCAAAGATAGCAAAGCACAGAGCATACGGGCTTTCTGCAGCGCCGGGAGTTAGGGAATAACCATCCCCGGTCCGACAAGAGGTAATGAATCTAGCGTACCCCGCACGTATTTCTTCCAATTCAGGATCTGGCGTCATGTCTTAAGGAGTATCCCTAGCGTATATTTTATTGGTTACAGCAAGTGCAGCTGCCAGCCAGAAACAAAGCTCCGCGCTGTGAAAGAACTCAGCAAAGGCTGTATCGAGAAACATCGAGAAAAAAAGCCAATAAGCGAGAAGTGCAAAAATAGTTTGTCTTCGAAAGACATGACGATTCTTTAGTCCTACAACAAAAAGCCCTGCGACAACTAACATGAAAACTGATACATATAAAAAGCCTTGATTTAAGAAAATTCTTATGAAAGCGTTATACGGTGATCCATAATTATCATGTATGAAGAGGTAGCCACTGCCCAAAAGTAGGCTCTTAAAAGTCAATTTACCTGCTAGCCCATATACCTCCTGCCAGATACTCAGCCTTGAGTATGCGTTTTGATCCCCTATCCGGTAGACATCCTCTAAGCTTTTAAGCCCAGACTGCGTATTGCTAAGAGCCCAAAAGGTTAATAGGCCCAACACTAGGATGAAAATGTAGACTTTTATAAAACGCGCCCATTTACGGCGCTCACCGGCAAGAATCGAGACTGTACCGCCGAATAAAAGTGACAAAGTTGCATTACGGGAACCGGTGGCAATCATGGTGCCGAATAAGAAAGCCACCACCGGCAACCACAGGATGGACAAGTTTTTTTTTTGGACAAACCAAAGCAATATCGCGACCGCAAGAAAGGAACCGAGATGGGTTGGATCGCCAGGCAGACCGGAAATACGCACACCGAAACCACTTTCATTAAATGGTACGAGTAGGAGATTCAGCTCGTCGGGCCAGAGATATTGACCCAATACTAACATTACATTCATGATTCCAAAGCAAAGCAAGATTTTTGTAATGATCAGTATAAAGTTTTGCCAGCCGATAAAAAGGATACTAAGGATGCTAAGCGTATAGATCAAAAATGCTGTCCCTGTCGTATACAACATAGGGCGAAACGACTCTGGATAAAAAGCCGACTGCACTACTAAATATCCGAGTAGGCCATACAATATGCTCATAAGACATAGCTCCAGCCAGCCACGACTACTAGTGCACCGCAAACGATGGCATTTTAACGCCATCCATGCTAAAATAAAATAACCAAAACCGATGCCGGGCAAATACCACGGCCGAATCCCTTCTTCGCCCAGAACTTTGCGCTTGTAGGAAAGGGCTATGATTAACAGCCCCCAAGCGATCCAAAGCCAAAGCCGAGGCGCTGGTCGCACAAAGACTCCGCCTGTCAAACTTTCGGTCTTGTCGGGACCCTCTCAGGGCCCCGCTCACGGTCGACCATCATTTTAGCAAGGTGGTTAGCGAATTCACGCCGGCGGCGCTCGATGGGAACCTCGAATCCAACTGCGATTCCGGCGGAAAGAAGCAGCGTGACTAACGTGACTAAGGCAAACCCAAAGGCAGTAAAAACGGCCATGCCTTCTTTATTGAGTTGGTAGATTGAATCATTCATACCAATGGGAAAAACCCAGACCACTAACAACGCACAGAGCCAGTGGGTGAGATAAATGGGATACGACATGAGGCCTAAAAAGTCATCCATTTTTCGATACTTGCCCACATGGTCTACACCCGCAAGCATAGCAGTAACCATGGCTAGTATGGGCAACGACACCAAATAGGCCAAAGTGATGCTAACGCAGCTGAGCCCGGAGGCACAGACGATCAACAAGAGTGCGCCGTCCAACAGCCGTGTGCTAGTCGCATGAAAATTCGAAAAACGTTTTTGGTGATGCCACAACCAGGCACCAATCGCATAAGGAAATAACGCCACTGGCAGAAAGCTGTACGTCATTTGGTTCGCAATGTCAGAGTATCCCTTGCCTAACAATAATTTCCCAACCAGCCAGCAAGGCACAAATAGCAGTGCCATGGAAACTACCATACGGGAAGTGTTGCTAGGAGTTCGCGACAGCCACACGGCGGATACGACATAAAGGAGCAATTCTACGTCGATTGCCCACGCACTTGGACTCAGCGAAAGTTCTGCCCGCCCGAGCCCCAAAAAAGTGTTACCTAGGATAAAAAAGCTTGCCAGTTGGTCACGCAAGGATGATGGCACCGCCAAGCGATCATTTACTATCAGAGGATCAATCCTGGAGGCTAACATCCGCACTGCCACGTAAGTAAGAGCAGTCGACAACCAGTATGCCGGATAAAGCCTCAGAACACGACTCCAGGCGAACTGAACTAGACCCAACTTTGTGAAGCCATAGCGGCGGTTAAGAACGCCCGTAATGAGAAAGCCGCTCAGCATGAAAAAACCCCACACCGCTACGCCACCATAGACCTCAACCTTACCTATATGGGTCACCAAGACCAGCAGAGCCAAAATCAACCGGTAGGTTCCAAACATTGTTAGTTCGTAGTGGGCTGGGTAGACGGCATCGTCACTGTTGCCCGGAGCGGCAAGAAGCCGCCCGCAATCGGGTCAGGGCAAGATCCGCTAGGGCGCCAAGTTCCGTGTTTTGGTCATCACCACTCGCCTGCCCCACATAGCCTCCTTCCCGCGCAAGCAACTTGGAGTAAAGGTTTGCACGGACCGAACAGGAGATGGTCGCCGCAATATAACGCTCAACGGCTGAAGAATCGAGTGAGTACTGCGTCAGCAGTGTGGAGATTTCTTCTGCGTAGCGGTGGGGAGCTGTGAGCCGCCGAACCATGCCAGCCGGAAGAAATTCGAAAGGCGTGTTGCCCAAAACGGCGACAGGCTTGCCCTGAACGATTGCTTCAAAGCCGATCGTTCCCGAGATTGTCACCACAAGGGAAGCGCGTGCGATCACCTCATTCGATGTGCAGCTAGTTCGCACCATGCAGACGTTGGGAATCGCGAGCAACTTCCGATAGTAGCCGAGCGGCCGCTTTCCAACCGACGCAGGATGCTCCTTCACTAACAACCGCCATCCGACGGGAAGGCTAGTTGCAAGTGAGCGGATCACCTCAATCTGGTTGAGGAACCCCCTCCCTTGGACTAGCAGGCTGACTTCCGGCTCTGTGTGTAGCGGAAAAAAGGCGAATGGGCCGACTCCTGGTGCAGCCAGATCCACCCACTGGCCACGCAGAAACCGATTCATGCGCCAGGCTCGTAGCCGATTCGAAACCTGTTGGACAAACGCAACGCGAATCGGATTGCGATAGTAGCTTGGATCAAAGTCGTTATTCACCAATTTTTGCGTAGCGTACCGCAAGAAATCAGCACTTGAACGGAGAATGTTGCGCCGAAGCAAGCGGGTCCTGGGGGGACGATCCGATGCAGGAAGAGCCCCTTCGTACTTCAGGTGTTGGCTCCGAGAGGCGGCTAGGAACGCCCTTGCTTGTCGCAGTGTCTCCGATTTTAGAGCGGGCCCGCTTTTGTAGGAATCGCGAATGATCGCCGAAGGCTCGAATACGTCCGTCGCCCAAGTGACGTAGTTTTCAACGCGCGTGGAGCGTAAGCTTAGAAAGGGAATCCCTTGCTCGCGGGCAAATAGGTAACCGAGGTAATCACCCAGCGTCACGCAGATGAACGAAAAGACCACATCCGGCCTTACCTCGTCGAAGAGCCGCTGGAACTGGTCGAGATTTTCCTCAAGGATGCCGAGCAATTGCTCGTGGGTATAAGGGCTCTTATAATCCTGCCGCAGAAAGGCCAGCCGGCCCTGGTAGAGCCGCCGGTCGGCCAGCAGTGCAGACCATAGCGATGGGTCACCGAGTCGTTTCTCGTAGACAGCAATGCGTTCGCGGTCGGGGGTCCGATGTAATCCCTGCCGAACGACTTCCCATTCGCGAACAAACCTCGTGTCGCCCTCGATGGGATTGGGGCAACATTGTAGGTAAGCATCGAACTGCCGTCGGTCGCAGACATAGAATCCACGGCGGCCCATGCGCACACGTTGGCGTAGTTGTCCATCAAGTTGGTGGAACATCGGCAGCGAGGCCGACTGGGTGAGATAGAGGCAGTTCATGGAATCAACCGTTCATTAGCGCCAGTAGCGAAAGTCGGCGCGCCCATGAGGCTCCGGGCCTCTGCCGCCCGGCGGAACACCGCCTTGTATTCGGCCGCCGCCCGCGCGATTGAAAAATAAGGCTGGCGTTTCTGCAAAAGCTCCTGCATCCATCTATAATCATTTTGCATTTTTTTTACCGCGAGTTCGATGCCATCCACCAAAGCGATGCCGCAAGCCCCCACAAGTTCCGCCGTTCCGCCCAGCTGGGAAAAAAAGACCGGCAAACCGCACGACATGGCCTCGACCACTGCGTTTGGGCAGATGTCTTTCTCAGCCGGGTGCATAAACACGTGAGCCTTCTCTCGGAAGAAGCTGGCGATCTCACCATGCGTCAATCTTCCTAGCAGCCGAACCCGGCCGCGTGGAACGTCTTCGGGCCAAATGCCCGCGTGATGGCTCTCAACCCCAGGGAGAAGTGAAACCGCAGCGATCAGGTCGAATCGCTTGGTTCGCCGGAGCGTCATGGCCGAGGAAACAACCACCAGCGGTTTGCCAGGGTGCCAGGCTACCCTTCTGCGCGGATGAAAAATTTCTTGATTCACGCCATTGTGAATCACTACGGGATCGGTTTTCTTGTAGCCGGAGGCCTGAAAGACCTCGTAGAGGTAACGCGTCTGGAAGATGTCTGCCGTCGTGAACGTCAGCGCGCCAAAAAGGTCGGCCTGCTCGCGATTGACTTTCCCGTAGGCGTGCTCGGCATGGTTGACGAGCCGACATACGACCGCCGGAAGCTGGATCGCCTCGCCGGTCATCCTGTGCCGCAATGCCCGCCATAAACACGTTGTCCCCGATCGGCTAAGCCGGCGTATCTGCGCGGGCGACAGAAACTTCCGGCTAAATCGGGGCCGACCCGGACCCCGATAAAGTTGGTTGAGGAAAAACACGTCGCATTCGGCATATTCGCCCGATACGATTTCTACTTCAGGGTCGGCGGATAGCGCTGCTTGTAGGGATCGCAGGAAGGAGTTGGCGCCTCCCCATGGGCTAGCGACCGTCCTGTAGTTGAAGAAGATGCGCAGCCGTTTAGGCATGTTGTTCTGGAAAAGTGCTTAAACTTCCCCGGCATTTCAGGAGATGGGCGGGGACGCCGGCCATGACAGAAAAGGGCTCAACATTTTTTGTGACCACGGCGCCAGCTGCGATGACCGAGCCACGGCCGATCTCAACACCGTCCAAAATCGTCACGCCAGCGCCGATCCAAACGTCATCCAAAATCAGAATGCCTCGGGCCTCGATACCCTGCTCCTTGATCGGGATGTCGGTGCGCTGATAACGATGCATCGACGCGACGATCACGGTATGCGTCGCGATCCGGACATAATTGCCGATGCGAACGCCGCCTGTGCCGTAGACCAGTACGTGCGAATTCAAAGACGAATAATCTCCGATCTCGATCCAGCCTCCAGCGCTATATAGGCCCACTCCCGGCCAAACTCGGCAATGCGCCCCAATCCGGATGTGGCAGCGGTCACCGCCACGGAGCGGACAGTGCAGCGATGCGTTGTTTTCAATCCGAGTACGCTCACCGAGCGAAATCGCCCCACCTTCGACCTCGGTTCTCCATCCGAGCGAGGCCCCAGGTGGCAAAGAGGCGGCGAGCCGCAACCAGTCGCGCCGGCGAGCCGCTTCATGGCGCAGACTGCTCCAAAGCGTCCCAATAAGAGTTCCCAAGTGTTTGCTCATGAGCAGACCGCGAGCAGTTTGTGCCACCGATGGCGCTCTTGGTTGGTGCGGTAAAAGCGACCACGCTTGTAGGGAGAAAGTTCAATCCGGGAAAAGAAGGGTGTGAGGGTGTGTGTGAGCCGTTTTGCGTTGTAGCGTGTCACGTGGGTTGGATCGTCTAACAATCGGCGCCACTGCCTCAATGCAACGGCATCCAAGACATCATAAAGACGCTTGATGGGATAATTCGGGGTGGTGATCAGGAGGTGCGCGCCTGGCTTCAGCACTCTGCTGATTTCCCTGAGGTAGAATACGGTTTCGCCGGCAGGAATGTGCTCAATCACCTCCACCATGTTCACGAAGTCGAAGGTGCGGTCCGCATAGGGCAAGGGCTGGTGCAGGGGAAGATAAATGGCATGCTGCCATCCGCGTTTACGGGCGTTTTGCGTGCGGATTTGGGAGGGCTCCACCCCGTGTATGTTGTCGGCCTCGAAGTGCCGAAGGTAAAATTCGTAGTAACGCCCGTCTCCAAACCCGTAGTCGAGCACGCGGGCGTCGGGCGATAGCCCGGGACAAATGTGTTTCTCAAAGGCATCGATCCAAGTCTGAGCGATTTGGCCCTTCATCGCCTTGATTTTTGCGTAGCGGTCGAAATCTTGGGAATTCATCTCTTTAGTAAAATATTTTTAATAAGAAGCCACGAATTGCCAATACCGTCAGGATTCCGCCAACTGCAATGCAAATCAAGATTTGCCCCAATAGTGTTGGAGGATTAGACGGCCACCACCAGTAGGACAGTGCTTGGCTGAACAGAGCCAGCAATATTCCAGCCAGGGCTCCGGGCGCATGGACTTGCCAGACGATGTGACCAGGAGTGACCCCTGCCTGTCGTGATTGCCACACGGGAAAAACGGTCACGGCCGGCAACAACCAGAAGAGGGACCAGGCCAGACCGATCTGCCAGAGCGGGGCCTGCTCCATCGCGGCCAAAAAGGCTGCGGCGATGGCTATCACGGCGGAGCTCAAAAAACACATGAATACTTTCCAATGCTGACCGGTGCCGAGCAGGGTCGACTTAATCGCAGTATAAGGCAGGCTGATCATCAGACCCGTTGTCATTGTCAGCAGCAACAGCCGAGCATTCAGATAATCTTCAGCAGACCAATCCGAGTGATGGAACAGAAGCCGCAGGATGGGCTCACCGTACGAAACCAGTCCGGCTAAGGCACAAGCAGCCAGTGCGGAGATGGCCACACTCACCGTGCGGGTCGGGACCACTGCCCGCCCTAACTCATTACGCCCCTGCCACTCGCTGGCAAGCGTTGAGAAGGACACACCGAGCGAGGAAAGCAAGGCTTGTATGTTATTAACCAGCAAGAAACACACCCCGTAGATTGCAGCGGCCTGCAAACCGTAGGTGATACCAATGAGGAGCCCGATGCCTTGGGCATAAAGCACCGTGCTGAGACTTAACCCAAGGGAACTGAATCCCAGGGAGAAAATCTCACGTACCATGTCTAACCGCACTTGCGAAACCCGTAGCCCCCAAGGGCCGGTCATTTTCCACGACACCCAGACCAGCCCGATATTGGATACCACCGTCACAGCAGCGGTCGTCACCGCAAGGTGACGCAAATCCAGCCGGTCTGCCTTTGCCAGCATTACGACCGCGAAAAAGGAAAGCAGCGCCTCAAGTATTTTCCCGGTGCCGTGTGGACCATATCTTTGATGACCGGCTAGAATTCCACCTCCGCCCCTCAGTAAGAGAAGCAGAGCCGCCGCGCCGCCCCCGAAAAGGAACGTGAAACGAGTGTCTTCAACCAGCCCTGATGGTACTTTCAGCAAACTAGCGACCAACCCACTAAGTAATAATGTCAACAACAAGAGGAGACTGGTGATCACGACCAGAATCCCAAAGGCGGTGCTAAGCAGGACAGGGAGCTTATCCGGATCAGTTTGACGATACCGCGCCACGAATCGGCCTATGCTACTCCCCACCCCAAAGTCGGACAGACTGACAAAAGACACCAGGTTCCCGACCAAAAGCCACACGCCGAGATCCTCCTTGCCGAGGTGGGCAGCGATCAGGGGCAATGTTACGATCCCGGTGGCCAGATTAATCCCCCGATAAAGCCACGCTGTTATGGTGGCCGAAATCACCGTCTGGCGGGCAGAAACAGGATGAGCAGAAGTTTTTACAAACATTGAAATGCAGGATGTACTGAGCCGGATAGGCACGGAAGCGCTAGAATCAGAAGCCCGAGAACAATGCCGCTTTTAGGTGTCTAGAGGTAGCACATAATAAAAGCATTAGTTTAAAAGGGGTGTAACTTGCGGAATTTTCTATAAAACAGGATTGCCTTCTTATTACCAGCCCGAGCTATCGCGCAGCATGTTTTGATAACTGTGCTACTTTTTACCCCTTTGCTATCTCAGCGAAAAAAACAATTAATATCTATGCCCATTTATTCCGAGTGTATAAGGAAATAGAGATTGTAGTTTTTTTACTCTTTGAGATTAGAGGGCTCTTTGTTTCTTAAATAAAAACTCGATGATGCTGAAGTCTAGTTCTGAGTCGATATCGAACGCCCGTTCAGAGGGTATTTGGTAACCGAATGCCCTGCCATCAAGAAGATGGCTGGCTGACCTTAGGTATTTTGCAGTAAGAACGTAAACTCCAGCTACATGCTCAAAGACGGCCGGCGCCCTCTGGCGGGCAAGAACCAACCCCGCTTTGTCACACTTGCTCATTTTCAATACACCCTCCATATCGGGTTCCACCAAATTGAAGTACGGGTTGCGTCGAGAAATGGACACCGTAAAAACAGCATCAGGTTTAAGTCCGTCCTCTCTCAACTTCCTAAACTTTTGTATCGTTCCTTCTATGTCACTGATTTCAATCAGCGGGTTTGTGCAATCGATATCGATAAAGAGATCATACATAATATTGTTTTGTTGCTCGCAAACCTGTAGTGCGTGCTGCCAGACTTGAAATTTGCCGGCGGTTGATGAAGAAAACTCTGCAGGGCGGACGAATGGCACATCAGCTCCAGCCGCCTTTGCGGCTTTAGCAATTTTTTCCGAATCCGTACTAACAACCACCCGGTTAATTTCAGGAATAGCCATAGCTTTTTGGATTGCCCATGTGATGACTGGCTTGCCTAGCAATGGAAGTAGGTTTTTTCCGGGAAGACCCTGACTCCCCCCTCGCGCACAAATTAAGCAAAGAATGTTCTCTTTGACCACAAACTATTTTTTATTTCGAGTATTGATCCACATCGTAAAGATCCACGTTTTTTGTGATCCAATCGACAGTGTGTCGAAGGCCTTCTTTAAATTTTACCTGGCTTTGCCAGCCTGTCAGACGCGTTATTTTTGAGGTGTCTGCTAGTAACCGGCTGACTTCACTGTTCTCGGGTCTAATTCGCACCTTATCCAAGACAATTTTGACCTCGCGACCCACAATTTCGCTCAACAGACTGACTGTCTGGGCGATAGACCATTCCTCCCCGGAACCAATATTAACAACTTGCCCCTCTGCCTTCTTAGACAGACCTAGCGCAAGCATGCCAGCTGCCGTATCCGTCACAAAGTTGAAGTCTCTTGTCGGAGAAAGTGCTCCGAGTTTCAGCACCTTCCTTTTGGCCAGTAGCTGGCTGATTATGGTAGGGATAACCGCACGGGCGGTTTGGCGAGGTCCGTAGGTATTAAAGGGTCGCGCAATGACCACGGGGAGGCCAAAAGAGAGGTGGTAGCTTTCCGCAAGCTTGTCCGCCGCGATTTTTGATGCGGAATAAGGGGATTGGCCGACCAAAGGATGATCCTCGGAAATCGGTATTGTTTGAGCCGTGCCATAAACCTCCGAAGTAGACACATGAACCAGGCGAATTAAGCATTTGCTTTCGCGGCATGCCTGAAGCACATTGAGTGCACCCGAGACATTGGTGTCGACATAGGAACGCGGCGCTTCGTAGCTGTAGGGAATCGCAATCAGACTGGAAAGATGAAATATATATTCACAACTCTGCACCCCTTGGCGCACCCGCTCCGCATCCCGGATATCGCCTGGAAAAAGGTCTACCTTGTTGAGGGTCGCGCGCGGAATATCCCGCAACCATCCCTTTTGATTCCACGAATTATAATAAACCATAGCCCGGACCTTCGCACCCATCTCCACTAAGCGCTCCACAAGATGGCTACCAATGAATCCGTCAGCTCCAGTTACAAAAACTTTTTTCCCTTTAATGGATTCAGTCATTTTATTTTGTGCTGTATTTTGGAGAAATAGGCTTGTGCCTTGATCAGGTCCTCCGGCGTGCCGACATCGTTCCAGTATTCGTGAAGTGGGAAAACGGCCACGGGTCTGTTTTGCAAAAGGCAATTCTGAATAACTTCCGTCATATCTATGGGGTGTTCGGCTGACATTAGATCAAGAACTTGAGGGGAAACCGCATAAATTCCTGCGTTACACAAAAACCGTTGCGAAGGCTTTTCAGCTAGACCGGTCAGAAAAACACCGTTGGAAGAAAGTACCCCAAAGGGGATTTCCACCCGGTAATCCACCGCCGCCACGGTGACAGCCGCGTCATGGGCTTGGTGAAAGGAAAAAAGGCTAATAAAATCAGAAGTCGTAAGAATGTCACCATTCATAAGAATGAACGGTTGTTTTGGCTTTTCCGGCAATAGTTTGAGACACCCGGCTGTGCCAAGTTTTTCTTGCTCGCGGAGGTAGCGTATAGAAATTCCAAAATTCGCCCCATCGCCGAAGTGATTCTCGATAACATGGCTTAGATAATTGACGGAGAGGTAGATGCGCTTGAGCCCTGCTTTAGCCAGGCTTTCAATCTGGCGCTCCAGTAGCGGCATGCCGGCTATTTCTATCATCGGCTTGGGAACGGTGGTGGTCAGGGGGCGAAGTCTCTTTCCCTCTCCGCCCGCCATGATGACTGCAAACTCAAAATTAGCAGTAAGCGGGACGCAGTGCTCGTGGGGCTCTAAATCGATCAGATGCACCAACCGCTTGAAGCGGGCCTCGCGATCAACTATCGGCAGAGCCATGACGTTGCGCTTACGCATTAGATCCAAGAGATACCCTGCGGGAGCACCTTCCTCGGCGACCAGCGGGGATGAATTCATAGCCTTCGACAAGGGCGTCTCAAGGCTCCCGCCCGCCATCAGGCAACGCCTTACATCGCCGTCGGTAAGCGTCCCCAGAAGACGGTTGGAAACATCAACTACCACTGCCATCCGCCTGCGGCTTGCCTCGATGGCGCGAACTGCCGCCATTAATGGCGCCTCAGGTCCAAGCCGAGCATCGTTCATCGATACCAACTCCCTTTGACCTCTCCTTTTAGTGTCATTTTCTTCCGGATTAGATTCTGATCCAGCGCAACACTTGCCAGCACCTTGGCAACCTTCGGCCCAGCATCCCCTAGCCCATACGGGTTTTTAGCTGTTCTACACAAACTGCGAAAGTCTTCATCGAAAAGACAGCGCTGGATTGCCAATATAATCTCTTGTCTGTTATATCCGACTTTCACCACATTTTTTCCGGACAGACGGCCTTCTTGACGAGAACCAATGTCAATTGCGGGACAACCAAATGCAGGTGTTTCCTTTAGTCCTGAGGAGGAATTACCCGCGCAGGCAACGCGTGTCGAAGGGTTTTTAGCCAAAGCCATAATTCCGTGGTAGAGATGTCGCCCGAGAGATCGATGCACTTGCACATTGTCGGCCATTTGTTTGCTGAATGCTTTGAGCCTATTGATAATCTGCCGTCCCCCAGCATCATTATTTGGATAGGTCACTATGACCTGTATTCCTTCCTTTGCAGCAGTCGCCAATGCACCTAAAGACGGTTCGAGTTGAGAAGTGGCATCGCTGAACTCTGTCGTGACAGAATGCTGGGTAAATAAGACGATAGGTCGATTCAGGTCAAGTCCAAGTCGCGCTACGATTTCGTCCGGTTGGGCATATCGACCCTCTGAAATCAGATCGATCGCCGGAAAACCGACGGTATGAACCCGCCAAGGTTCTTCACCTAACCCAAGAATACGATTCGTGGCTTGTTGATTTGTGGTGAAATGAAGATGCGATAGCTTCGTCATTGCATGTCTAACCGAGTCGTCCAAAGCTCCCCCCTCCGTTAGATCTCCTCCTTCTACGTGGGCTGTAGGAATATTCATTTGGCTAGATGCAATGACTGCAGCAAGGCCTTCAAAACGGTCTGCGTAAACCAACATTATATCTGGACACATCTGCGTCAATGTCTTGCTGATTGCAATGATACCCGAACCAATTGCCTGCACTGTTGAAAATGGCGACCCGGCATCCATTTCAATCTTAACTTCAGCGTCGATTCGGAAAGCATCCTTGCGGATTTCTTCGAGGGTGGCGCCAAAGTTTGAATCGAGGTGTGCACCGGAAACGATTAACCGATAATCCAGAGCAGAGTGTCGATCGATCGCACGTAAGATCGGATATTGAAGGCCATACTCGGCCCGGTTTCCTGTAAAAACAGCTATTGTTCGCTTGCTTTTAGGCATGATTCTTAATTTTCATCGCAACCATTTCGCGAATCCCATCTTTCAAGATTGTTTTAGGAGCCCAACCGAGGGTTTTTTTTGTAAATCCAATATCAAGGATCAGATTGGAAGGTTTTTTTAGTGGGCACAGTTCTATTACATCCTGTTTATTTTTAAATGCAGATTGCACCATGCTTACGAGTTCCCGAATAGAGGTTCCGCGCCCACTACCAACATTGAATATTCCTGTGGCTTCTTTATCAATAATAGCGAGAAACGCTGTCACGGCATCCTCGATCCAAATAAAATCACGCACAGGTCCAAGTGAGTTCATGGTTATAGCTCCGTCTAAAGCTGCCTGGTTGAGAATATGACTGACAACATTATCTGAAGACATTCCCGGACCGTATAAATTCGCCAGCCTCACTACTGTTCCACCGCTAGAAAGTGCTAGGCTTTCGGATGACATTTTTATCCGCGTGTAGGCATCCATGCTTTGAATTGGGTCGGTGACTTTGCTTGGCACCATCGAACAATCGCCGTAGAGAACCGCAGAGGAAGCGTAAATCACCTTTTGATAACCTTTTTTTATCAATACTTCAAATGTTCTGCGAGCTTCCAACTCTCGTTCAGCGCCCTCCTGCTCACAATCTGGTCTGTTATTCGACTCTGCTAAATGGATAAGAATTTCACCTAAAGGTGAGTCCTCATAACTTTTTACAGTGAAAAGATCTAAGAATTTTTTTCGAGTGATTCCCACGCAATCAATATTCTTTTTTCTTAAAGAGCTTATTAAAGCGCCACCAATAAAGCCAGACGCACCAGTTACAACAACTCTAGGCACTATTTAATTTATAGGTTATCAAGGCATTTATTTAGGAAATACTAAAGCGAAAAGCCTTAGTTGTGACATAGATACATAGAAAGCAATAAAAAGAAAAAAGATCGGCCATGCGCGATAACGATGGAGAAATTTGCCGACTATTGACGGCAGTATCGCAAAACCACATATAATTAAGGGGCCCGCTAAATAGATATCATAACCGAAGGGATGCGTAACTGCTGCTTGCGTAAATAATGCACCAAAGATTGCGTACTGCATTATCATTGCCCCGACACAAACAAGAATTGCTGCAAGAATGTTTTTTTTCACGGGATTATTTGTTAATGCGTAATAAGTGTAGCATGCGATTAAACCCAAAGCCCCTAATATAAAAATAAATTTCCAGTCCGATAAAATTTCTATATTTTTGGAGAATTGTAGATATGAAGGAGTGTAACCCGATCTACTTAATAAGGCTTTGTTTGTAAAGTAGTATGTGGCATCTCCATCAAGCCCACTACGATTTAAAAATGTTGACCCACCCCATGTGACATCTGGAAAGGCTACTTTTATATATATTAATGAAGATAAAAAAACGCCTATTGCAAGAACGCCCGGAATAATTAATGATCTAATAAGTTTTACTAAAGCCAAATTTTTTTTAATGAAAAAGAAAGAAAGAATTGTTATTGAAACCACGAGAAGGGTTGATGCAATATATTCTGTGTAAAAAAGCAAAAAAGCTAATATACTTTTTATTTTATTTTTTTTTGCGTCTGGTTTGGTGTTAGATTTTAGTTCTTTCATAACAACTACCATAAGCAAAGAAGAAAACATCATCCAAAAATGAGTGGGGTATAACCGGAAGTATGATGCAATATTCCAAGGAAATGTCTGATATACGGCAAGTGCACTAAATCCAAATATAAGGCTTTCAAATCGCCGCGCACGGACCGCCATAGACACCACAAATGCAAAGTACCCTAAGGAGGCTGCGCTTATCCCAACAATCACCTGATTGTGCACTGCTAACAAGCGGTAGCTGAATGTACCAAATAAAAAATAATGTCCTTTCTCAAGAAGAAACGCTGGGTAAAGATAAAACCAAGGATATGTTTTTTTTACTACGTCATCTTTCCACCTCATTCCACCAAGCTTTAAATACCCCTTTTCGATCCATGGTGTTATCACATCGCCATCTTGATACATCCTTTCAGTCCCTCTGCTTAGCACTGTTCCCTGAATAAATATCCCAACAATAAAAGACATTAAGATGAAAGCTACATAAGTTCTTGTCTCACCTGATCCTATTAAAAAAAGAATGCTTTTCATCTTTTCAAAAGCAATGCTATCGGCGTGCTACAATAATAAGTTGCCCACACCCTATTGCGCGAATCATTGGCAGTCGTTCGATAATTGGCCCAAGAATGTTTGCACAGCATGCAATCCAATCAGGGCAGAACATAGGAACACAGTTTATTAGCCTTCGTTGCTCGATAATAAGGCCACATTTTTCAAACCAATTGTAAATTGTTTTCGGTAGGAATGACTGTTCTTCGTGCTCAATGTGGTAATGAGAAGTTTTTTCGAGTATTTTTAGGATTGGGTTGAGCCCATTTGGTTCAAGGAGAATTATATATCCGTTAAAGTTGCTTATGGTCTTGATCGCGAGCTCAGGATTTTCCAGATGATGAAGCACGCCTCGCAGTACGATTACATCAAAGGAGTCGTTTAAGAAAAAAGGCCTTAAATCATAAATATCGGCCGTAGCAAACTTCACTTGCTTATCAAGACCCATCGCAGATGCACGAGCCCTAGCAGCTTGAACCGCTTGTTCAGCGGGGTCTAAACCTAAAACACTTAGTGCACCATAAAAGGCAAACTCAACTGTATAAGTGCCATCACCACAACCCATATCAAGCACCCGCATCCCATTAAAGTTAATGGCCGTAGCTATTCCTCTTGAAATTCGAGCATTAGCTAATTTCGCTGAAAGCTTTTTAGGTTTTGTATAACTATAAGACCCTTCTTTTTTTATGTCCTTGTTAAATACCGCAATGTTTTTTTTCTTTTTTATATTTTTCATTACTCTTATTTTTTATTTTTTTTCACCATCTTTTATTCCTACTGCAAATAAATTGCCTACATTTAGCGACAGGGGGCTTTCGCTAATTCCTAAGCGCTTTAATCCATAACATATTACTTTTTTTATATTATTCTCAACTGGCGCCAAGCGCACCCAGTAAGTCAGTGGGTAAGTATTTTTGTATGTTTTATTTTCTAAAATTCTGAATCCATTACAGGAAAGTAGTTTATTTATTGATTTATCGCTATAAAGCTGGAGGTGTTCAATATCAATAATAGGTGAGCGCAAACCAAGCAAACGATTCACAGATGCACGCCAATTATGGACTGCGATTACAATTATACCGCTATTTTCCAGCAAATCCCATGCTGTTCTTATATATTTGACAGGATTTTCAATGTGCTCGAGAATCATAAATGAGCAGATCAATGAAATTTTTAAATCTGCGACAATCTCATAAGAAAATACGCCTTCCCTTAATTTTGAGCGAACGCTAGGCACTGCTGCGTCAAGGGCTGCTCTTGATGGCTCTATTCCAACTGCAGTGTTAAAACCCATTTTTAATAAAAATGGAAGGAGCGCACCATTGCCGGCACCAACATCTACAGCGGCGAATTTATGACTTAATCTAGCAACAAATGGCGAAATTGCATTTGCGTAAGTCTGAGCAGCGTATAACGCTTCTGAGCTAGTATCGAAATTAGCTTTCCGATACGCTTTGCGAAGAAAGCTCAGTTTAGGATGTGATGGTGCGTATATTAGGTCGCATTTCAAGCAGCGCACCAATCGTAAGCACATAAATTCAGGGGTTTTACGGGATGCGTAAGTAAAACTGCCAAGTTTCCCCTGGTCAATACGCTCATCAGCAAACGCTTCTGAGCACCGGCTTTCGCAAAGCGGACATGCACGGTCTGTTTTTTTATTGAAATTAAAAATTTTTTTCACTATTGATTTTGATCTTCGGCTGGTTTGATATTGCCCCGAAGTATTAGGTTTTTACGTATAAACAAAGGTCTGGCTTTAGTTTCTTCGTGTATTTTTCCGATATACTCTCCTAAAAGACCGATACAAAGAATGGTCGTTGATCCAAAGAACATTACTAACAACGAAATAAATGTAACACCCCTCGGCATCGAATATGGCGAAGTCACGCGAATCACAACACTTGTTAAAGCCAAAAGAACCGTCCCTATCAAGCTTAGCAGCCCAAATGCAGTTAGTATATGTAATGGCAAGCGAGAAAATGCAAATATTCCTTTCTTTGCCCAACCAATATTTTTTATCCAGTTGTTCGTACTGACACCGAACTGTCGCTTTGGCCGTACGTAATCCACACCAACTTGACGGAAGCCCACATATGCACGAAGACCTCGCAAGAAGTTATCACGCTCCTTGCATTTTAAAACCCAATAAACTGCTCTCTCGTCAAGTAATGAAAAATCACCTGCATCTCGCGGTATAGGAATCTCACTTAATAATGCCATGGCTTTATAGAAGGCACGATAAAAGATCTCCGACCAAAAGGGCATTTCACGCTTGATCCGACGCCCGTATACAACATCTGCACCTGCTCTCCATTCTGAGATGAACTTTTCAATTATTTCAGGAGGGTCTTGCAAGTCTCCATCCAATAAAACACAGGCCTCCTTTCTGGCGATCCCCATGCCACTACGAAAGGCGGCCTGCGATCCAAAGCTTCTGGAATGGGTGATTCCAATAACTCGTGGTTCATAAGAGCTTATCTGGCGGATGACATCCTCAGAATTGTCGGGAGAACAGTCATTTACAAAAATAATTTCGTAATCCACGCCGATTTTCAGGAGGATGCTACTTAGGCGTTTGTACATGATCGGGATTGATTGTGCGTCTTTGTAGCAGGCAACCACAGCGGAAATGCTATTTTTTGATTTCGCTTTTTGAGATTTTTTGGTTAGCCGAGCGAACTCATGGCTTTCTAAGAACCCGCGCCACCATTCGCGAGTGGAAAGCAATCCCTCCTCAAGGTCTATTCGTGATTTCCATCCCAGTAGATTTTTGGCTGTGGTAGGGTTTGCAAACCAATCTTCGACATCCCAAGACCGCCCGAATTCAGAATTAAATTTAGGCTCTTTAGCAATGTCAAAGATATTGCATGCAATTTGTGCCAAAGCTTCCAGAGTAGTTTTACGCCCTGTTCCGATATTTATAGATTCACCGCGAATACCTTCGCCCATTCGCAAAGCCGCACAGACAAAAGCCTCCACAACATCTTCGACATGGATAAAATCGCGAGATATTTTTTTACCAGCAAACGTTGGGAGTTCCCCCCGAAGAGTTTTTTCGCAAAGCACTGGAATAAGACGGGAGCTATCTTCATAGGGGCCGTAGATCGAATAAAGACGAAGGTTCGCGACGGGCATACCTGCGGTTTTTCCAAAATAGCTGACAACCATACTGGCGGCGGCCTTGCTGACCGCATAGTGGCTATTTGGCAAAAGTACGCTTGTTTCGTCGGGACCTGTTGCATTGCACCCGTACTCCGACGAACTCCCAGAGTGGATATATGCAGATAATTCTCTTTTGGAGAGAGTTTCAAGAATTCGGATGAGTGTGGAATAATTTGTTGAATGAATGCGCTCCCAATCTTGCTCAAAGGAATACGCGCCGAATGACGAACAATCAAAAATAGTACGAGGCTCATATTTGGTTAGAAACGCATTTAAGCTTAATGGGTCAAGCATGTTAAGGTGGGCAATATTCTGTATGGGCATTGATTCCAGCCGCCAAGAACTTCCTGAAAAAGTGGAGCCAAAAACATCATTCCGCACTTGAATCAATGACCTAAAGATATTTGCGCCTAAAAAACCACTTGCACCAAGCACAGATATTGGTCCTTTGAGAATTTTTATTTTTTCGATTAGTTCGGGTTTCATGTGCTTTGCAGAAACAGTTTTTTTATTGATTCACTGTCCAAGCCTGATTGTCTTCTGTGAAATTCCTGCGAGCCGTATGTGCCAAAGGGGTAACCCAGCGCATGCCGATGCAGAAATCGCGTGGGTTGAATTCCTTTTTTCAAAAACGCGTAAGCAAGTTGCATCCCAATACCCCCTTCAGCTTTGTGCTCTTCAATAATATATATACTAGAGCCCGCAACTTTTTCCCAAAATTCCTGCGGGACGTTGCCCTCCCCTAACTCACAGACCGCCCAAACAGCCGGCCGTTTTTTGAATTCCCAATTCGTTAGGGCATCTAAAGCTACCCCTGCCAATGGCCCTAGGGCAACAAGCAGTCCGTTTTTACCATCCAAAACCTGCCTCCAAGGAGCATAAGTAGGAATCGTACGTGCTGCGGATCGGGCGTCAGAGCCCAACCGTATATATGTGGGGCCGGATACATACTTGACTATTTCGTTTAAATCTTCATCGAAGGCAGGCACGAGAACGCGAAGCCCAAGGGTCGACATGACAGCACAATCCTCCAAAGCATGATGGGTTGGTCCCATATGCCCATAGGCGTACCCCCCCCCGTTGCCCACCAAACGAATTGGCAAGCCTTCAAAACAAATATTGTTCCGAATCTGCTCAAATGGACGTGCATAAATGAATGGAGCTATGCTGTATACAATCACTTGAAGCCCTTCCCGAGCCATTCCCGCAGCTACTCCTACCATATTCTGCTCTGCCACTCCAGCATTCACAAAGCGAGGACCGAAAGCGGCGCGAATTTTTTCTAACGCCATAAAACCTAGATCGTTTGTTAAAAAGAAGCAGTCTTTATTGTTACAGTTTTTTAGCACAGCTTCGACAAAAGATTTTCTCACAATTTTAAATCCTCGTCGATTTTTTTTAGGGCCATGTTGTACTGGGTCTCAGTTAATGGGAGATAATGTGATTCAAGAAGATTTTCGAAATGTAATCCGTGGCCTTTTAGGGTTTTTAGTATTAAGACGAGAGGTTTTCCAGAAGCTGGTGGTGTCAAACCTTTCTTAATCTCCAAAAGATTATGACCATCGACCCGACGAACGCATGCACCAAACGCAGCAATGCGCTCTTTGAGATCTGTGCCGGAGATCACTTCACTAACACGATTAAAACCCTGCAGGCCGTTTTCATCGATCAGAATTGTTAGATTTTTAAGTTTATGATGTACAGCAAAGGCAAGCGCCTCCCAGCAGCTGCCTTCTTGCCACTCCCCATCTGAACACAGACAAAAAATTTGCCTGTTTATTTTCTTATGCTTAGCTGCCATTGCCAAGCCCGTAGCTAAAGAAAAGCCGTGGCCTAAAGAACCCGTATGAAACAACAAGCCTGGTACTTTGGCTCCAGACGGATGGCAAGCAAAGAAGGTGTTGTCTTTTGCATATGTTTCTAAGTCCTCCTCTGATATTTTGCCCATACTCCATAATGTTAAATAAAGAGCGGCCGCCGAATGTCCCTTTGAGAGAATAAAGCGATCACTGGATTTCATGACGAGATGGTGGAGCACAATCAATGTATCTATACAGGAGAAATTTCCCCCGATATGCCCGGTGTTCGTATCAAAATGTAATTTTAATAATCTTTTCTTTACTTTTTTTAATAAGGCACAAATTTTTTTTATGCTTCTCATTATTTAGTTTTAAATTAATTTATTATTTCTGATTTTTTTATTTGGTGTCCGCATTTAATTACGCATTTGGCAACTTTGCCCATAAGCTTCTCGTATTCCCGAACACTAAAGTCCCCGCCTCCGGGTCTCTTGACCCAGATGTTTTCATCGCTTAATTTTTCGCCGGGCTGGATGTCCTTTATTGCGACTACAGACGCAAAAGCAAAAGCAATAGTTGGCTCCTCGGCCTTTACTGAATCTTTTTCTCCTCCACGCGCAAGAAAGATGGTCGAAGAGCCTTCGATAAGCTCAGAAAGCGCTTTAGGATCCATCGAGCAGATAATGTCAGGACCTTCCCGCTTCATGCTGTCAGTGAAATGCCTTTCAAGGATCGATGCGCCAAGTGCGACTGCGCCCAAACATGTGTAGTTGGATGTGGTGTGATCAGACAATCCAATCACTGCGTCGGGAAAGGCTTCCCCTAGTTTCTTCATTGCTCCCAAACGAACGATTTCAGCGGGAGTAGGGTACACGTTCGTGCAATGGAGAAGGGCAAAGGGAACTTCTTCATTTCGCAAAATCTCTACTGAGGGCCGAACTGAATCGATGCTGTTCATGCCAGTGCTTAGGATTACCGGCTTCCCTATTTTTGCTATATGTCGGATTAGGGGGTAGTTGTTGCATTCCCCTGATCCTATCTTTATTGCCGGAACATCAAATTTCTCTAGTCGGTCTGCAGCAGCTCTTGAAAAAGGAGTGCTTATAAAAATTGCCCCTTTGGTTTGTATGTGTTGCATTAGTTTGTGCTCTTCTTCTTCCGATAAGGAGCACTTTTCCATGATTTCATATATCGAGACTTTTGCGTTGCCTGGGATCACAGATTTAGCTTCGTCTGACATTTCATCAGCGACGATATGAGTTTGGTGCTTAATAACCTCTGCCCCAGCTCGTATAGCCGCGTCCGCCATTTCAATCGCAACAGCCAAAGAGCCTCCATGGTTTATTCCAATTTCGGCAATGACGAGTGGAGGGTGTTCTGGCCCAACAAAACGTTTCCCGATAAAGAATCCTTTTTTTTTATTTTTCATAGACTGTAAAACCAGAGGTTACTTGCCGTGACTCTACTGAGTCTTCCACTTTGATAGAGCGTCTTCTAGGGCTTCATCAACACTTCGCATCTTGACTGATACATTAAGAAGTTTGGAAGAATCAAGGATACAGTTAGCCCTTGGCGTTAAAGCTCCGAAACGATAAAACTCATCATCACTCTGCCAGAAATCGGGGCTCCACTTTGGCTTGAGCTTATGACGAATCTTTTCCACGACTTCCTGAGTCGAGATATAACCAGGATTTACTATATTGAAGACGCCCGCGGGAACTTTTTGAATTAATGAGTCAAGGCATGCTGCAGCAAAGTCACTCCGATGGCTGACCGAATTCCAATTCTGATACACCTTGGCGTAGCGTTGCACTTTAGAGAGGTAGTTACGGTGGCCGTCGAACTCGTCGAAGGGAATACGTAAGCGCCACACGTAAAAGTCCGGAAATCCTTTCATCGCTTCTTCGGCCAAAGCTTTAGTTCCGCTGTAAAAACTGCAATTGTCCTGGGTGAAACAGAAGTTAGGCTCATCACCCTCGCTAAAGCCAGCAACACGTTCCGATCGCTGGGAAAGTAGTTCGGTTACTAGCGGGTCATTGAGATTGTGCTCTACCGCCCACGTGCCACACTCACGCCGAACTTTCGCCCCAGTGTAAATACAGCCCGAAGAGACAAATCCCAATTGTACCCCAGCCACATCACAAGCCGATGCCACTGTCTGAGCCAAAGTCACATTCCCCGCCACCGTCTCCCCTTTCTGATTTTCGCAGGCGTCTACGTTTGGCTTCCCAGTAAACCCCGCTGCATTAACAACAAAATCTGGCTTTGCTCTTTTCAAGGCCGCCAGAAACGTCCTGAAGTTTGTATAATCAAGCTCTCGCCTTGAAATCGGCTTATAACTCAATTTTCTGCGCTTAGCTTCGGTAACAAAAGCTTTTCCGATATATCCCGAAGCGCCAAGGATCCAGATCATATATTATTCATCATTTGGTCGGCCTCGGAGCTGATTTAAAATTTTTACGTCTATAGTTCCGGACACCGAGCGCGAAGGCCTACGTGATTGTTAGTTTAGAGTGCGGAGTGCCGCGCTGAGGGTTCTTGTTTCTGATTGCTGTGTGCTGGGTTTACTCTTCAACGATCAGCCCAGTACTTAGCACCCGGCCCCCAAAACTTTTCTTTGCGCGTTTAGAATGCTGTGGCGCATATTTTTGCGATTCCATCGTCAACTTGAACTGCGGGTTGATAGGCGAAATGTTTGCGGGCTTTTAAAGTATCGGCCAAAGAGTGACGAATGTCCCCGGCTCGAAACTTTAGGTAAACCTTTTTGGATGCGTGAGTGAGTTCGTGTGAGCGATCTTTTTTTACCATCCGCCTACTGCCTACCGCCCACTGCCTACTAGCATAATTAGTTCTGAGTGCGGAGTGCGGAGTACTGCGGTAAGCGTTCGAGATTAAGGAGTACAGATGATTCAGCGTGGTGCGGGCGCCGCAGGCGACGTTATAAATTTTATTAACAGCTTTTTTATTTTTAGTCAGACCGGCCAGAAGATTGGCCTGGACGGCATTGTCCACGTAGCAAAAATCCCGGCTAGTTTTTCCGTCCCCGTAGATTTGCACTGACTTCCCTTTTTGGATCGCCGCTATCCAACGCGGAATCACTGCAGCATAGGGCCCTTCCGGGTCCTGGCGCGGCCCAAAAACGTTGAAGTATCTTAGGCCAATCGTTTCCAGCCCATAGCATCGGCCAAACACCCAGGCATAAAGCTCGTTGGTATATTTGGAAACAGCGTAGGGAGATAGTTGTCGGCCGATCCTATCCTCACGTTTGGGCAAAATGGGGCTATCCCCATACACCGAGCTGGAAGAGGCGTAGACAAACCTCTTCACCCCGGCATCCCGCGTCGCCATCAGCATGTTTACAAACCCCGTCGCGTTCACCTCATGGGTCCGCAACGGATCCTTGATCGAACGGGGAACGCTCCCCAAGGCGGCTTGGTGGAGGACGATGTTGATGGAGTGGGCAGTATGCAGTGGCCGGTTAGCAGTACGCTTGAGCTTACCGCCTACTGCCCCCCGCCCACTGCCCACCTTCGGAATTTTTATGCCGAAAGCTTTGTAGCAGTCCGCTAATCTACGAATATCCCCGCGAATGAAGTGAAAGCGTTGCCAGGCTTTTTCCCCGACTTCTTTCCGGACAAGTACGAGATTTCTTCGATGACCGGTGGCGAAGTTGTCCAGCCCCACTACGTTTTGATTCAGCTTCAGAAGCGTCTCGATCAGATGTGACCCAATGAAGCCGGCACAACCGGTCACCAGCCACGTTCGCGGTTTTTTCTTTAGGGCGCGTTTAACGGCTTCGTAGTGGGGATTGATGGTCACGGGGCTAAGGCAAAAGGACTAAGGACTTAGTAAGCAGTGGGCAGTGGGCGGCTAGCAGGACTATGAAAATACTACCCACAGCTAACCGCCAACTGCTCACTACAAATCACGCCTGAAAATAGAGCTTCGGTCTTTTTGAACTAACAACGCAATTTCTTGTGTCTACCAATGGCACATCCAGCTTGGAAAAGTCATGGGTTTTGAAAGGGGCGTGAGCGGTGGAAATTAAGATCAGATCGCAGGAGCTATCGATGGGAACGGATTGCCGACCCGCCAGATGGGAATGCTCCCTGCTGGGACGAATCACCGGCACATAGGGATCGTGGTAATCCACTTTGGCCCCCTTGGCCTCCAGTTTTTCTATCAATATATAACTGGGACTCTCCCGGTCATCATCCACATCGGCCTTGTAGGCAAGGCCCAGAAGCAGAATTTTTGATCCCTTGATCGGTTTGCCCACAGTGTTCAAAGCCTCCCCCACCTTGGCCACCACATGATCCGGCATGGCAGTGTTAATCTCCCCCGCCAGCTCGATGAAGCGGGTGGGATGCCCGTACTCCCGCGCCTTCCAGGTGAGATAAAAGGGATCGATCGGGATGCAGTGACCGCCCAGACCCGGCCCCGGGTAAAAGGGCATGTAGCCGAAAGGCTTGGTCTTGGCCGCCTCAATCACCTCCCAGATGTCGATCCCCATCGAGCCGTAAATGATCTTTAGCTCGTTCACCAAGGCAATGTTCACCGACCGAAAAATATTCTCCATCAGTTTGGTGGCTTCGGCCGCACGGGTGGTGCTGACCGGCACCAATCTTTTAATGGCCTTGCCATAAAGCTCCTCGGCCCGCTCCAGGCAAGCCGGAGACAGACCCCCCACCACCTTGGGAATCTCCGCCACCTTGCTCTGCGGATTTCCCGGATCCTCCCGTTCCGGCGAAAACGCCAGATGGAAATCAACTCCAGCCCTTAAACCGCTCCCCTTCTCCAAAACCTTCCTTAAATCCTCGTCCGTCGTGCCCGGATACGTTGTGGATTCAAGAACTACTAATTTTTTCCTGCCTCTGCCCTCCGCCCTCTGTCTTCCGTCTTCTGTCTTCTGCCCTCCGTCCTCTGCCTTCAAATACGGCGCAATCGCCTCCCCCGTTTTTAAAATATAGGAAATGTCCGGCTCCCGATTCTTGTTCAGCGGCGTGGGCACACAGATGACGACCGCCTCGCAGTCTCTAACCTTGGAAAAGTCCGAGGATGCAGAAAACCTTCCGGCCTTTACCTGCTCCGCCACGTCCTCGGCAGGAATATGGCGAATGTAGCTCCTACCCGCCTCAATTTCCTTGATTTTGGCAGGATCGATGTCCAGACCCAACACCTTGCAACCGGATTTGGCGAATTGGAGGCCGAGGGGAAGACCGACGTAGCCTAGCCCAATTATCGAGAGATCATATTTCATATAAATACGTTGTTTTTAGTAGGCGGTATGCAGTCGGCGGTTAGCGGTGACTTACAACTTGCTGCTCACGCCAAACCGCATACTGCTCACTTTTAGTAAGCGGTGGGCGGTAGGCGGTTAGCGGTGACTTTCAACTTACTGCTTACGGCAAACCGCATACTGCTCACTTCTAGTAAGCGGTAAGCAGTTGGCGGTTAGCGGTAACTTCAAGCCTACTGCCCACAGCTAACTGCATACTGCTCACTTTTAGTAAGCGGTGGGCGGTACGCGGTTAGCGGTAGCTTCGAGCCTACTGCCCACGGCAAACTGCATACTGCTCACTTTTAGTAAGCGGTGGGCGGTTGGCAGTGACTTTCAACTTACTGCTCACAGCGAACGGCTTACTGACGCATCAGGCCGACGCGAGCTGCCGAACGTGGGAAACATCGCGTTTGTTCACGGGGCGCAGGCGGGAAGAGGGTACGGTGGCCACCGCCAAGGTCTCGCCCGCCAGGGTCATAAATTCCACCTCGTAAGCCTCCCCGCCACGGTGGACATGGACAATCGTACCCACATCCCCCGACTCCAGCCCCTCGGCCGGAAGATCGACGGTTAGCACAACCTGATCGTGCTCTGTGATTTTCATGTGTCTAAAGGGTAAGCGGTAATCAGCCGTGGGGCAACCCCGCCCTCATCCACCATCCAAACGGAACGAACCCGGGGATTGCGTCCATCGGGCGCGGCCAGCGGCCCCTCGACGGAATAACAGGGACCGTAATCTGTCTGCCTGACGTGGGATACCTCTCCGGCGATGGCCAGCGATTTTAAGGCATCCGACAAAAGCTTGGGTTCCGACGGCAAAAACCCGAACCCCTCAAAATAACGGGCTTTTTTTGAGCCGTGCGGGTGGTCAGCATTCAACAAATATCCGGATACTTTTGTTTCATCAACGATGGCTTGTTCCGCATGGGGCAGCTTCATCCCAAGATCGAGATGGCGAGAAGGGTGATTTTAGTTTTGATGACGGAGGCCCGCAGGGCCGATCTTGGGCGGCTCTTTCGCCCTTGCAGGGCTGACGTTTTCCCTTCGGGGTTCCCGGGGCTTACGCCCCGGGCTTAGTTCTTTCCGCCCCGTTGGGGCTGGACCGAGTCCTAAGTCCCCAGTCCTAAGTCCTTAGCCCTATCCTCACTCCTCACTCCTCACTCCTCACTACTCACTGCTCACTGCTTACTGCCCACTGCTAACTGCCTACGACCCCCTCACCGCTTTCGCCAGTGCCCAAGCGTGAACGCACCAGGCAGCCAGAGATCGGCCGGGAGCCAGGTCTCTTTTCCGTCGACATGGTGACACACGACGACCGAACCATTCATCCCCAAGGCAAAGGAACCCACCGGGCTGGGCGATTCAAAGTCGTCATCTGGGATGCGCTGGAAGGGAATGGCCGCATCCACCCCGCCCGACTCCGTGTGAAGAAGGCCGGTTTGCCGGTCGAACCAGACCCGATCCAAACGGAGGGTCTCGCTCTTAAATGCCACGTTCATCCAGATCCTTTTTAAACTCCTCCAAGGCCTCCCGCAATCCTCGGCTCATTTCGTCCTCGAGCCCCCGGATCGGTCCCTGATCGCGGTCGTAAACTCCCAGCTCGGCATCATCCTTGTACACGTGAATATGCCTGCCCGCATGGTCGGAACGGGTGAATTGCAGGATGTAGCCTTTAATCTTTTTTCTCAAACAGCGGAAAAAACCGGCGGGGACAAGCCCCGCCCCACATCACCTTATATCCGACAATTCCAAATCCGGAAACCACATTCCGGAATTTTCCAAACTTAATCTTCATCTTAATCTTTCCACTCACAGCGTGCTGCCGCCTTTGGTCGTTTGATCCCGCAAACGCGGGACCAAAACCAATCCAACCTTTCCCTGTTCTGTCTTGTTTCGGGATCCCATGGGGATTCCGAACCATGCCGCCGCTACTTTTTCGTTAGCAACGGCATGGTCTTGAGAAATCCTGTCACCAACGGAAGAAGCAGTTTCCCGTGGCTGTGCCAACGGCCAATCGTCTCCAGCTTCTCCTTCAAATCCTCCGGCAGCGGCTGGCTGGGATCTTTCTCCAGCCGCGCGACCTCCTCTCCCAGCTCCTCAAAGGCCGGACCGATCTTTTGGCTCACAAAGGTCTCAATCGCTTTCCTCAAGTGGTCCTCCGCCACAAAATGCTCCGCCCGGTTCCCGTTCAGACCCTCCGACCGGATCGCCCCCAGCTCCTTGAGAAAACGCAGGCCCTGGCTGACAGAACCCCGGCTGATTTTTAACTTTCGACAGATCTGACCCGCCTCCACCGGTTCTGGGGAAACAAAGACGGCGCCGTAGATCAGGCCGATCGATTTGGGAAGGCCTAGAATGAAGCAGAGTTTTACGCAAAGGTTCAATATTGAATCTTCAGGGCTTGAGGTATGAACCGCCCGTGAAGGTTTGGGTTTGGGGACCTTAGATTTGGAAGTGAGAGCGATCACGGGATGTTAGTTTAAGTTTAAGTAATTTGCAGGCTGGAGGCTCTGGTAGGGCTGGCTTTGCAAGCCAGCCGGTGTTTTGAATCGCGCGTTGTAAGCCGTAAACGCGGTCGCCTTGGCAAAGGCGACCCTACCAAAACGTGTTTCATAATATTTTGAAACTTCAGAATGACCTTGTTTGCCACCCTGTTTTTGAAAAAAGTATTTCACTTGGGTTGTAATATCTTCAAGGCTCTGGCGCTGATTTCAAGGAAAAATGAAATGTTATTTATATCCATGGCCAACAACTAAATGCGTAGCCCAAAGGGGATAGGCCGCAGGCCAAATGCCTCCCCCTGATTACCAAAAAATTGTGATGGGATATTTCGAAAAGATCTTGTCCGGAGAAACAAGCGTGCTGCCAGTCAGTTTCGCTTGCACGATCAACAGTCGATCAAAGGGATCGCGATGGACTGAAGGAAGGCGTGACAGTCCAAAAATCCCTGCGTCTGTTAAATCCAACTTTGTAAACCCGTATCGGGCCAGTTCGCGAGGAAGAACCACGGCAGGCTCATCGGACATAGGTAGCTTTCCCAGCTGATATTTAATCTGGATCTCCCACAGGCTGATCTGGCTGTAAAAAACCTCGCTGCCGGGATCTGCGAGTTCCCGGCGAACCGCGGACGGCACTGAATCCTCATTACTCATCAGGTAAATCAACGGAGCCGTATCCAAAAGGTAGGTGCCGGGCATTTTCCCCTTCATTCCCCATGAAACATTTTTTCAATCTCCGCGTCTGCCTGGAAAAACTCTGGCCCAAGATTGAACATGCCTTTGGACAAGCCAAAGACCCTCGGCGCATTTCCCCAACGATCCAAAGGCCTGATTTCCGCAAAAGGCTTGTTTCGGTCGCACAAAATCACCGTCTCCCCCGCTTTCACCATCTTGGTGTATTTGGATAGCTTTGCCTTCGCCTCATTTATGTTAATTTGGATCATGTTGGTTTACTAGACTATGTTATTGGTCATGTCAAGGCATGAAAAACCAAATAGGGATTGGGGATTACAGAAACTGTGGGGGGCGGTTCGGAGGGGGCTAGATTATGATGAAGATGAAGGGAATTCGGAATGCGGATTTGGGATTTGCATGTGGTGACCCGTAGTATTTTAAGTGTTTAGTCACTGGTTTGAGAAAGGGTCTTAAATTACCGGTATTAATTATATGCCATTGATTGATGGTATGTGTTGCATATAATACCAACATGGTACGAACACAAATTCAGTTTGAAAAGGGGACTTACGAGAAGCTTAAGGCGAGGTCCAAGAAGACGGGCAGCAGCATCTCGGAGATCGTGCGGCGAGCCTTGGACCGAAACATGGAAACAGAGGAGTTTGACCAAAAGTGGCTTCGCGCTGCCGAATCCATGGGAAAATTCTCCAGCGGCGTGCAGGATCTTTCCGAAAAACATGACCAGTACTTGGCCGATCGTTGGTGAAGGCCGCGTTCATCGACACCTCCGCCTTTCTGGCCGCACTTGACGCCGGCGACAAATTTCACCAGGAAGCAGCCCAAAAGTGGTCAGCCTTGGCCAAAGCCCGGGCGGAGCTATGGACCACCGACTACGTGCGGTTGGAAAGCTGGTCGCTCATCCAAAGAAGAATGGGGCCGCAAGCCGTCATGACCTTTCAGGACGACTGGCTGCCCTTGTGCCGAATCCACGAAGTGGGCCGGGACGGCTTTGAGCGGGCGGCGGCCCAGTGGCGAATCGCCCAGCGCCGAAACCTGAGCCTGGTGGATCTGACAAGTTTCGACGCGATGCGGCAGCTGGCCATCCGAACGGCTTTGGCTTTTGATCAGCATTTTCAGGAGATGGGTTATTTGGAGGTTGAAGCGTGAAGCACAAGGTCATGGCCAGACGTGGTTCAAAAAAAAGCGGAATTCGGAATCCCGCCGCGAAAGCGGGAATCTTCACCCGCGGGACGCGGAAGAAGGGATGGACGGGGCGGGTCAGACTGAGTCAAAAGCCGTCCCAACAGAGGTGTGAACGTGCTGGGTTGAATTTTCTGTAGGGCCCCGCTCCGTAGGGGCCTTTTTGGATCTTCAAAATTCAAGCCTCGGTAGGGTCGCCTTTGCCAAGGCGACCGGATATAGGGTTTAGGACGCAAAATTCAAAACACCGGCTGGCTTGCAAAGCCAGCCCTACCTTGGTTACAGAATTTAACTCTCCAGGTTGAAAATTCCCGCAAAATTCAGCCGCCCAGCTCTTCGATTTGAAAGACCCCGAAGATTCCAAAATCCTTGCGGTTTTGGGTGATGATCCGATGCACGCCGGCTTGGTGAAGAGAAGCGGCCAGCTGGGTGTCCAAAAGCCGTTTCCGGCCCAACCGATGCTCGCGCAGCCAGCGAAAACATAGCTGGACGGATTCTGTGCTGGGCTGAATCTGCCGGACTTCCTTGGCCCCCCACCAAAACTCAGCCCTCGAGACCGCCTTCTCCATCGGCAACGGTTTTTGAAACCGCCGCGGATCCGTCACCACATGCAGGAACTCCATCAACACCTGGGGGGCAAGCGCAAACCGCGCATCCCCGTTGCGGCTGGATTGACGCACCAGCTCCCTTGCCTTGGTGTGGACGGGAATCTCCGCCAACTCGTGCGCGAGAAGGAAGGTGGTATCAATCCCGCGCATCAAAAAAACCTTCCAAAAGATCCTCCCGGCTCTTCCACGGACGTAAAATGTTTCCCACATGGGCCGGTTCACTTTGCGTCAAAGAGCCGCTGCCATGGATTTTTTTCTCGCGGTACTGATCCATCGCCTCCCTAATTAATTCAGAGGTAGTTCGATCAGATTCTTTCGCAAAGCGCTGAAATTCAACATAAACAGGCTCAGATACATTGATCGTTATTGTTTTCATATGTATATAGTATATGTATTTGTTTTAATAGCAAACAAAAATCTGCCTTGGGCTGCTTAATTCGGAAATCGGAAACTGTCTCCGCTTTCCGCATTTCGCTTTTCGATTTTTTAACCTTGCGGCGGGAGGCGGCCCTCGGCGATGGCGCGGCGGCGGTTGATGGGGAACTGCAGGGAAAATGTCTCCGCCTCCTCGAGCCATTGCAGTTTTTCGATCAGGGTCATGCCCATCCCCGTCCGCAGCATGGTCCTTTCCGCGCCCTCGAAATTGGCGTCTTTCCACGCGGGATGGTTGTCGAACTCCTCCTGGGTCATTTGAGCCGTCTAATTTTTTCCAGCATTTCCAGATCCAACAGGTCCTTGGGGCGACCGGCTTCTCTTTTCATTTGTAATAAAGTATCCCAGCCCACGATCTTCGCAACCACCCCGGGCACGATCGCATGATCTGGCGCCGTGGCGTGTTCACGGTCAAAATCAAAGGGCTCCCGGATGAAGACATCCACCTGCGTGCGGCGATGCTCATCGGACCAGAACTGCAAGACCAGCATCCCCTTCTCCCGACGCCACAGTTCCCGTTTTTTCTCATCCGCAAAATCCTTTCCGCTGACAGGAATCCGGGCTCGGTACCCAATCTTTTCCATCGCCTCCCAGGCCGCCACGATATTTTCGGGCTTGAGTTGAATGACCAAATCCAGATCCATGGTTAAGCGAACGTATCCATGCACATTCACCGCCACCCCGCCGACGATCAGGTAACGGACCTTGGCCTCGTTGAGCGCCCGGACCACTGCCTCCACGCTGCGGACTTCCATTTTTTGATACTAAATTCAAGAAGCCCGGATGTCCAAAGGAGGATTCTCAAAAGCGAAAGGCGGAATTCGGAAAGCGGAAACGACGCTCATTTTTTGGAGCTTCGGCCGATGGTGACAAGAATGGCAAGAAGCTGTTGGGCCTCATCTTTAAGCGCTTGGATAGCCGCCAGATTGCCCAAGCCAGCCTCTTCACAAAGTTCCAGCCAGTACAAGGTTTCGGCTGCCTCTTTTTCAGCTAAATTGGCCTTGTGGGTAAAGTCGGCCTTGGAGTTTGCCCGGTTGGCCTCGCGATAGTTGGCCCCAATAGAAGATCCGGACTTTTAGAGTTGTCGGCCGATCACCTCCCCCAAGTAGTTTTTCGGAAAACCTTTTAAAGTTGCAATTAGAGCCAACGAGAATCTCTTTGTTCGTTCCTCCAATTCAGTTTTCATGCTATTTACACTCTCCAATTTCCGATTTTATCAATTTTCCAGCGGGGCGCGGCCCTCAGCTTCTTATGCGGCTTCTCCACTCCTAACTCCTAACTCCTCTCTTCTTACTTCTCACTCCTCCCCGCATTGGTCGACTGATCATGCGCCCAGCAGACCACCAGCATCAGGCCCAGACCGAGGAAGACAAACACGGCGGCGAACAGCCCGGTGTTGCGAGGGGTCAGCAAGGAAGAGCTCTCCGCAATGACCGGCACGGTAATGCGATAGAGGGAGGTCTGGGGACTCATGTAGTTTTCGGTGATCTGAGCCCGCAGTTTCTCGGAATCGGCAATCAGCGAATTCATCTGCCGGCAACCCAGGTTCAGGCTGGACCCAAAATCGGTGCCGGAGGCCGGAGCCGCCGGGATCTTGGCCTTGGCGGGGCCGGACGTTTTCTCCGGTGCCGGGGGATCCTTGGCCAAGGCTTCAAGAATCTCCCGGGTTTCCCGCAGGGCCGACTCCTCCGCCGCCACCTGCAACCTCCCATCCCGGATTTTTTCCACCAGGGAGGTCCGATATTGGATGTCCTCGTTCCCCCGGCCCAACTCCATGAGTTTGGTCAAAAAGGTGTCGCTGATCTGCAGCTGGGTCCCCCCCCCGGAGCCGGACCCTCCGGCCTCGGCCGAGGAGCGTCCCGGGGCCACCGGGCTGGAGGTGCGGGAAGCCAAATAATCGCGATACGTCAAAAGCGCGCCCCGGAGCTTTTCCTGCGCTTGACGGAGACGATCCTCCTTTATCCGCACCTGCATGCGAAACACCCGCTGAGTCAACCCGGCTTGGGCGGGGTCGGCAATCGAGCCAAAGAGGGCGGACCGGATCTGGGGAATGCGGATTTCCTGCAGGAGGTTCAGCTGAAGGAAAAGATCCGCAAGGCGGGTGCCGTCCGGCAAAGAGGCCTGGTAACCGCCGGGCAGGCGGGCCAACGCCCCCAATCCCTCGGCCAGAACCCGGGTGCGCTCCAACAACTCCGTCAAGGCCACCAGGGAGTCACCCCCTTTTGCCGGCAGGGTCATCTGGCCGGGCAGCAGCGCGGCAAAGACCAACACCTTTTTTTGGTTCACCGCATCATCCGACCAACGCCGCAGGATCTCCTCCAAAATCTTGGTCAGAAGGACGGGAGGAATGAGGCGCGCCTGCCGGGCGCTCTGGCTAAAATTGAGCCGGTAGGAGGTGGGAGGCAGACTTTTCAGCTGAGCCTCATACTGGGCCTCGATCTTTTCCCGGTCGGCCAAGGTGAGCTTGCGGTCATCCAGCCGCACACGGAACTCCCTCTGCAACAGGTCCAGCTCCTTGCCCGCCCGCTCCAGCGAGAATCCCGATTTGAACTCATCGAACTTCAGGTAAACCTGCAGATTGTTCTGGTCATAGAGGCCGCGCAGCAGGCTGGTCTCCAGCAAATCCTCCGGGCGGAACGGCAGCCGGTTGGGATAGACCCCCAAAGCAGCGTCCGGAAAATTAAGGGTGAACTCCAACCCGGCCTTCACCCCTTTCGGCAGGGCAATGTAAGCGGCGGAAACCAGACCCCCCGCAAGGACCGCCAGGGCGAAAAGGGAAAGCTCCAGCCAGCGGCGGTAGCGCCGGATGATTCCCCAGAGAGGGGCGAGGGAGATAAAATCCTCGTCCTCGGGAGTGGGTGCAAGGCGGGAGGAGGGGGACAAGCTCATGAATGACGCAAGCTCCGTCCCAACACCCTGACACGATGGTTGATCAGGAGGAGAATAAACAGGAAGGAAACGCCCAGGACGACCCAGGCCACAAAGGCCAAGCCAAGCGAAACCCCGCTTAACGGCTGAATTTGCTTCCGCTCCCAACCGCGGGCGACGCCAAAAAGGTCCGGATGATGGCCGAGATAACTTTCCGAAATGGCAACGACCAGCCGGCGGGACGATTCGAGAAGGAGCGTCAGCTGCGCGGTGGCACTCCGGAGATCGGCAACGCCGGGCGGGGTGGCCCGGTCCTCCTGGGGCGGGGGCGGCTGCAGGGGGGATCCCGCAGGCCGTTCCGCACCCAGCCGGGCCAGACTTGCACGGACAATCTCCAGATTCTGGCGAAGCTCCCGGCAAGATAGATCATCCTGGGTGAGCTGAGCCCGGAGATTCTCGATTTCCGCCAGCATTTTTTTCAGGTAGTCCGGGTCCGCCCCGGTTTGGGCCAACCCCAGAAGGCGGTTGAAAAAAGTTTCGTCAAACCGCCCGCCAGAGGAAACAGCCGGATCGCCCGTTTCGGTGATTCCAGCGGCCCCGGGACGCCCGGCGAGAAAATCACGGTACGTTTCCACCATGGCCGTCAGGCGGTCCTGGGAAGCCTGGGACCGGTTTTCGCGAAACTTGAGCTGAAGCTCCAAGGCTTGGGCCAATTTCATGATCTCCCGGTTCGTGCCAGCACGATTGAGCAGGCTCTCCTGGATCGAGGGCAAGGTCTGCTCCACAAAAGCGCGGAGCCGGAGCTTGAGATCGATCACGGTGGTCCCGTCCGGCAAGGCCACCAACGTGGCGCCGGGCAGCTTTTCCACCGAGGCCAATCCATCCTCCAAGGCCCGGGCACGGCTCTGGAGGGCGGCATACTGCTCGATCGCCGTTTGCCCCTCTGTTTCGGATCCAGAATTCAAACCCGGCACAAGAGAGGAAAAAAGGTAGATTTGCTTGCCGCGAACCGCCTGCTCCGCCCAGACGGCCGGGATGTCCGCCAGGACCTTGGCTTTCACATCGAGGGGAACCTTGGGAGAGCGGCCGGCATCGAACCAGGCCAGCCTGAATAACGTGGAGGAGGCACTGCGCAAACGGCTACGATATTCCTGCTCCAAAGCCTGCCGATCGGGGCCGGCAAGCTTGCTGTCGTTCAAGCGCGAAGAATATTCGCGGACAATGCTCCGCAAGTCATCGGAGGACTGGCTGATGGAGAGGGATGATTCGAAGGTGGGAAACTCGATCCACTGTTGGAGATTGTGACGCCCGTAGACCACCTGCAGGACCGCGGGGTCGAGCAACTCCTCGGCGCTGAAGGGAAGGCCATTCGGATACAGGCCATCCTGCGCCCCTTGAAACCCGAGGGACAAATCCATCGAGCAGAGCTCTGTCTTGGGGGTCAAAAACCAGACCGAGCCCACCAACCCCCCCCCACTCAGGAGCAGCCCGACCAAACCCACCAACAACCACCGCCTCTCCTTTCTCACTAATGCCCATACAGGGGCCAGAGATAGAACATCATCCCCCCTGGAAGGCAATTCACCTCGCATATTTCTTACTTTTAGTTCGGAGGGGCGAAAGGTCGAGAAGGAATCATTGAAACACAATCTATTTTTCAGGGAATTATCCGCAACTCACATGGCTGGATAAGATTTCTGCTGGAATTCCCTCACGGCTTGGGAGGAAGAGGCTTTTTGGAAAGCTTATGTTCCAAAAGCCGAGTGTGGCGGACAAGGGTCGAGTAGAAGGTCGAGGCAGCGATGTAAAATCCTGGGTAGCCGTCGAGAAAGCCTAGGCGGAGGACATATGCCCGGAAGAAACGCCATAAGGCGCGGAAGGCGGCTTCGG
>Ga0214917_10000229_pt1 | contig 72101 bp, 63 predicted proteins | sample LL_1208_BB_MetaG_FD_177983 | JGI IMG/M metagenome (GOLD analysis project Ga0214917, IMG submission 177983) | Freshwater microbial communities from Lake Lanier, Atlanta, Georgia, United States - LL_1208_BB | ecosystem: Environmental > Aquatic > Freshwater > Lake | place: USA: Georgia | collected... | reverse complement strand
TCGATCGACGGGGATCCGCCTGCGTCGATGCGATACACGGAGGCGCGTCTCCACCACCTCGGGGCGGCTCTGATGAACGACATGGACCGGGAGACGGTTGATTTTGTCCCAACCTATGATGAGCGGCTGACCGAGCCGGTTGTGTTGCCCGCGGCATTTCCCAACCTGATTGTGAACGGGGGGACGGGTATTGCGGTCGGAATGGCGACCAACATTCCGCCCCACAATCTTGGGGAGGCGATCGATGCAATTGTGGCCCTGATCGAGGATCCAAAACTCACCGCCGAGCAGATCCTGAAGATCATGCCCGGGCCCGATTTTCCGACAGGAGCCCTGATTTGTGGCAAAGAGTCGATTGCTTCGTACTACAAAACGGGGCGTGGCTCCCTGAAGCTACGGGGGAAGGTTTCCGTGGAGGATGGTCGTTCCGGAAAGCAGCAACTGGTGATCACCGAGGTTCCCTACAACGTAAATCCTGAGGAGCTGATCAAGCGGGTGGCGGAGCTGGTGGAGGAGAAGAAAATTGACGGCATCAGCGACGCGAGAAACGAGTCGGACGAGTCGATCCGCATTGTTTTGGAGCTGAAGAGGGATGCGATCGCCAAGGTGGTGATCAATAACCTCTACAAACACACCGCCCTCGAAAGCAGCTTTGGCGTGATCATGCTGGCCCTCGATGGGCGTCGTCCAAAGTTGATGCCGATGCGGGATATGTTGATCTGCTACCTCGAACATCGCCGGGAGGTGGTCATTCGCAGGACCAAGTTTGACCTCAAGGTGGCGGAAGACAGGGCTCATATTCTTGAGGGGTATAAGAAGGCGCTGGATCATCTGGATGACTTTGTGAAGATCATTCGGGCGTCGAAAGATCGGGCGACGGCCAAAGAGAAGCTGATCGCGAAGTACAAGTTGAGCGACCGGCAGGCGGACGCGATCCTGGAGCTCCGGCTGTATCAGTTGACCGGACTGGAGCGCGATAAGATCGAGGAGGAGTATCTTGCGGTCATCCAGAAGATCGAGGAGTTGCGCAGTATTTTGGCCAGCGAGAAGAAGGTCTATACGATCATCAAAAAGGAGTTGCTTGAAATTAAGGAAAAGTATGCCGACAAGCGTCGCACCCAAATCGTCAAGGATGAGGGGGAGATCGATGTCCAGGACCTGATCGCCAAGGAGAGCACTCTCATCACTCTGTCCCATGCGGGTTACATCAAGCGCACATCGGCGGACAGTTATCGGGCCCAAAAAAGGGGTGGCAAAGGGGTGATCGGAATGAAGTCGAAGGAGGAGAAGGGGGACGAGGAGGAGACCGATTTTGTGGAGCATCTTTTCTCGGCATCGACGCACGACTACCTGATGTTTTTCACCAGCACGGGGAGGGTCTATGTGGAAAAAGTGTACGAGATCCCCGAAATGGGCCGCACGGCGCGGGGAAAGTCGATCGCCAACATTCTTGCCCTGCAGGAGGGGGAGAAGATTGCGGCTCTGATCTGCGTGCATGAGTTCACCGACAAGCAGCACTTGGTCATGGCCACCTCTTCGGGGATTGTGAAGAAAACGAACCTTTCCGATTATGCGAATTTCAGGAAGGGGGGAATCATCGGGATCAAGATCGAGGCGGGCGACCAGCTCATCGCGTGCGCCTTGACGAATGGAAAGCAGGAAATCGTTCTGGTGACGGCCGAGGGGATGAGCCTGCGATTCCATGAGGATCAACTGAGGGATCAGGGCAGGGCAACGGTGGGGGTGTACGGGATCCGCCCCGAGAAGAAGGACAAGGTGGTCGGTGCCGCGGTGGTGGATCCCAAGGCGACCCTTTTGGTCGTGGGGGACAACGGGGTGGGCAAGAGAACCTCGTTTGATGATTACCGCAGCCAGACAAGAGGCGGGAAAGGTATTATCACCATGAAGACGACCGACAAGACGGGGTTAGTTGCTGGGGCCATTTCCGTGAAGGATGAGGATGAGATCATGATGATCACGGAAAAGGGTCAGATGGTGAGGACCAAAGTGAAGGATATTCGGGAATCCGGTCGGAACACCCAGGGTGTGTACCTCGTTCGGTTGCAGAAGGGGGACCGGTTGCAGGGTGTGGCCCGGGTTGTGGATGCGGAGGAGGATGAGCAGCTCGAGCTAGGCACGTGAGATCGGTCGGTTTCGCACTCCTTGCCGGATGGGTCCTGCTCGCAGGCCTTAGCGCTGAGACCCCTCCTGCGGCGTTGGAAAGGATTGCTTTTGGATCCTGCTATAAACCCGAGAAGAAAACAGAAATCTGGGATGCGGTGAAGAAGTTTGATCCGCAGCTTTGGATCTGGTTGGGGGATAATTTCTACAATGATTTCGTCGAAGGAAAGTACATCGCCTTCAACAACGACCCCGAGGCCTTTGCCAAGGGCTATGAGAAGTTGAGGAGGAGCGATGGCATGGCAGCGTTGCAAAAACTTTTTCCCGACCACGTGATGGCCACATGGGACGATCATGACTTCGGAAAAAACGACGCCGGCAAGGAGTACGCCAGAAAAGAGGAAGCAAGGGAGGCCTTTGTCAAATTTTGGGGGAAACCAGACCGCCCGGATGGGGTCTATAATTCCAAGGACTGGGGGCCGCCGGGGAAGTGTGTCCGGGTGATCTTGTTGGATTTGCGTTACAACCGGGATCCTCTGCCCGAAAAAGGAAAGTTCAGTCAGGAGGGGGATATGCTCGGGGAGACCCAGTGGACTTGGCTGAAGGGGGAACTGTCTCGACCCGGAGCGGATTGGGTCGTCATCGGTTCGAGCGTGCAGTTTGTAGCGGAAAAACATCCCTACGAACGTTGGGCCAACTTTCCCAAAGCAAAGGCAAGAATGCTGCAATTGATCGCGGATTGCGGCACCAAGGGGGTGATCTTTTTAAGCGGGGACCGGCACAACGGGGAGATTTCATGCCAAAAAGGCACCGTGGTGGGCTATCCCATCTATGACATCACCTCGAGCGGTTTGACGGAGGTTTCTTCCATCAAGGAGGAGGTGAATCCCGACCGGGTGGGGAAACTGGTGAATGCGCAGAATTTCGGTGAGCTTCGCTTGGATTGGACGGGGTCGGATCCCAGAATGACCATGGAAATCCATAGGGCGAATGGGGCGGTGGCTGAAAAGGTCTCCTTCCCGCTGTCCCAACTTGCCCCGCGGAAGCAGTAATCTAACTTCTACAGATGGCTCTGGTCGTTCCTCGTCCCGATTTGAATCTATGGGAGAAGCTTTACCTGCCCTCGATTGTGGGCGGCATGTGGATCACCCTTCGGCACATGGCTGAGACAATCCTTGGCCGTCTTTTTCCCCGCAGGGATACCCGGCCGCGGTCCTTGATGGATATGAGCGCAACCGGCCTCCTGACGATGCAGTATCCGGAGGAGAAGTGGCCGATGCCCGATGGGTATCGTGGTGCGCCGGTGCTTGTGAAGGACCTCGAGGGACGCGAAAAGTGCGTCTCCTGCCAGCTGTGTGAATTCGTCTGCCCTCCCCGGGCCATCCGGATCACCCCCGGCTCCATCCCGGGTTCCGACCTCCATGCCAATGTGGAGAAGAGACCCAGGGAGTTCGATATCGACATGTTGCGTTGCATTTATTGCGGGATGTGTGAGGAAGTCTGCCCTGAGGAGGCGATATTTCTTAAAAAAGAAGAGCCCATCTTTGTGGGGACCAGTCGTGCGGGGATGGTCCGGCATAAGGAGGAGCTTTATGCGTTGGGTGGTGAGATCGATCGTCCGATTCGCAAGTGGCACGGCAAGTAACCGGAAGAGTTCGCAGCGGATGGAACCGTTTTTCTTTTGGGTCTTGGCCGTGGGATTGGTGGCATCCGCCATCGGTTTGGTGGTGTTCCGCAACCCGGTGACCTGCGCGGTGTGTCTGGTGGTGACCTTGGTGATGGAGGCGGCCCTTTTTGTGACCTTGGAGGCCTTTTTCCTGGCCGTGGTTCAGGTGATTGTTTACGCCGGGGCGGTCATGGTTCTTTTTCTTTTTGTGATTATGCTGCTGGACGTGAAGGAGGAGGCCCGGCAGAGCCTCCCTTGGGCCAAGGTGATCTGGGTTGTGGGCATCGGGGGAGGTGCGGTCATCGGAGTTCCCAGGATTGCATCCGTTTTTCCAGGAGCCGGACAGGCTCTTCATTGGGGGGAGGGGAAGGGGGGTACGTCCGCGGCGGAGCTGGGACGACTTCTTTTTTCGTCCTACGGCCCGCTTTTTCTGGCAACCGGGGTTTTGCTTTTGGTGGCCACGATTGGCGTTGTTGTGCTTTGTCGCAAGGACCCCGAGGCGTGAATTTCGGTGAAGTCACCTTGGGTCACTACCTGGCCCTCAGTTTGCTCCTTTTCCTGATCGGGTTGGCGGGGGTGATCCTGCGAAGAAGCCTGCTGGTCGTGATGATGTCGCTCGAATTGCTTTTAAATGCAGCAAATTTGGCTCTCGTTGCGGTTGGCAAATTTCACGGGCTTCCCGATCCGCAGGTTGCGGTTTTCTTTGTCATCACGGTGGCGGCCGCCGAGGTTGCCCTCGGGCTGGCGATTCTTGTCGCCATTTTCAGGATCAAGAGGACGACCGCTGTCGATCAAATGGCAAGTCTGCGATTTTGATGATCGCCTACGCCCCTTACCTGATCCTTCTCCTTCCGCTCCTTGCGGCGGTCTCCATCCGTTTGTTCCTGTATCCTTTCCCGCGGATTTCCGTCTCGGTTTCCACCCTGGCCTGTCTGGGCAGTTTCATGGGGTCCATGGCCCTTCTTTTTTGGGGATCCTCCCTGGGCCAGGGGATTGTGCCCGCACTTCCATGGATCGAATGGGGTGGCTTTCGGGCGAACTTCGGGATACTTGGGGATCCGTTGGCCAGGGGAATGGCCGCGTTGGTCTCCGGTGTCGCTTTTCTGGTTCATCTGTACTCGATCGGCTATCTGGAAAAGGATCCTTGCCGTAGCCGCTTCTTTGCGGAGCTGTCCCTTTTTGTTTTTTCGATGCTGGGGATTGTTTTGGCGGACAATTTAATCTCGATGTTCATTTTCTGGGAGTTGGTCGGGCTGAGTTCGTACCTGTTGATCGGCTTTTGGGTGGAGCGTCCTGCCGCGGGAGCGGCCGCAAACAAGGCGTTTCTTGTGAATCGGATTGGTGACTTCGGATTCATTCTTGGAATTTTGGGGGCATGGGCCCTGTTCGGAAGCGTGACCTTTGCCGACCTGCCCGGCCGTGCTGCGGCCTCCTCCCCAGGTTGGGCTGTGACGGCGGTCGGACTCGGACTTTTTTGCGGGTGTCTGGGCAAGTCTGCGCAATTTCCGCTTCATGTCTGGCTGCCTGACTCGATGGAGGGACCGACGCCGGTGTCCTCGCTTTTGCACGCGGCGACGATGGTGGTTGCGGGCGTGTATATGTTGGTCCGGGTGCTGCCGATTTTGGAGATGAGCCAGGCGACGATGATGACGATTGCCTGGATCGGGGGATGGATGACGCTCCTTCCTGCTCTCCTTGCATGTCAGCAAAACGACATCAAACGGATCCTTGCGTACTCCACCCTTTCCGAAATCGCCTATATGGTCATGGCCGTGGGGCTGGGTGTCGCAGGCCCGGCCATGTATCACCTGACGACGCATGCCTTCTTCAAGTGTTTGCTTTTCCTGGCCGCCGGCTCCGTGATCCACGGTTGTCACGACGAACAGGATATCTGGAAGATGGGCGGCCTTGGGAAACGGATGCCTTTTACGGCTTTTGTCACAATTCTGGGAACCCTCGCCTTGTGCGGGATACCGCCGCTCTCCGGATTCTGGAGCAAGGATGCCATTTTCGCCGCCACGGCGCACCACCCGGGGCTTGCCGCGGTATCGATGGGAGCGGGTTTTTTCACCTCGTTCTTCATGCTTCGGATGATCCTGGTGGCGTTTGGTGGAGAGCCGAAAAATGACGCGGCGCGGCACGCCCATGAGGGATCGATTTTTTTGACCGCACCGATGGCCCTCTTGGCAGTTTTGACCCTTGTGGGAGGCCTCCTTCCGGTGGAGTCGTATCTTCATTTCCAACATCCGGAAGCTCATGAGACGTGGACCCTGTGGATCTCCCTCCTGGTGGCGTTGGCCGGATTTGTGCCCGCCTACTTTCTCTATCGTCAAGCCACCAAGGACCCGATTTCCATCCCTGTCTTACGGGAGAAGTTTTATGTGGATGAGATTTATCAGAGGGTGTTTGTTTCCCCACAGGACGCCTTTGCGAGGCTGACCGATGCCTTTGAGGGGTGGGTGGTGCGAGGCTTTCTGGTGAGGGGTTCCGGCGTGGTCGCCAGAGCCTCGGGCCAGGGATTGCGACTTGTTCAGTGCGGACAGGTCCAGATCTATGCGGCTGTTTTCATCCTCGGGGTTTTCCTGCTCCTCGGCTGGCTATGGCGGCAGGGGTGAATCGATGAACATCGCGTTGGCTCTCCCCCTTTTGCTGGCTGTGCCTCTCGTGGCGGTAGGGGCCATTGCCTTGGGTGCGTCACCCCGCAAGACGGCTCTCTGGGCGTCCTGGATCAATCTTATTCCGGGCTTCCTCGTCTCCGGGGTTGTGTTGAGGAGGGGAGAGATTTTTTACGGGCCTGAAGGGACCAACCTGCGGGAGGTGTTTCCCGTTCAATTTCGTCTGGGATTGGATGGGCTTAGCCTTCCTCTCCTGTGGCTGACCCTGCTGGTCACGGTCGCCGCGATTGGAGTTGCCCGTGCGGACGTCAAACGTGCCATGGAGTACCACATATGCCTGCTTTTGGTGGGGTTGGGGGCCCTGGGTGCGTTTCTCTCCCTCGATCTCTTTTATTTTTTCTCCTTTCACGAGGTGGCGCTGATTCCCAGTTTTCTTCTGATCGGGATTTGGGGGCAGGGGGATCGGACCGGGGCTGCTTGGAGAATGACCCTTTATCTGGTGTTGGGAAGTCTTCTCCTGCTGATTGCCTTGATCGGGTTGGTTTGGGCTGCTCCGGAAACAGCCCGGACCTTGGACTGGCGGGTTTTGACGGAAACTTTGCGTGCCCAACCCATTCCCGCATCCCAGCAAACGTACTTGGCCGCTCTTCTGATCGCCGGTTTTGGAACCCTTGTCTCCCTTGTTCCATTCCACAGTTGGGCTCCCGGAGGGTATGCGTCCGCCCCCGCACCCGCCGCGATGCTTCACGCCGGGGTTTTGAAAAAGTTCGGCATTTACGGTCTGCTCCGCCTGGCCCTGCCCCTGACTCCGCTGGGATGGAGGGAGTTGAGCTGGATCGTCGGGCTGATGCTCGCGGGAAATATTCTATATTTGGGTTTGGCATCGCTTGCCCAAAGGGATTTCCGGTGGCTGCTTGGTTTCTCGAGCGCCATGCACATGGGAACAATCTTTCTTGGGCTGATCAGCGGTACGGTCTTGGGTTTGGGTGGGGCGCTGGTCTTGATGGTCGGCCATGGCCTCAGTGCGGCACTCGGCTTTGCCGTGGCGGGTGAGGTGGGCCAGCGGGCGGGCACCACGTGGATGAAGGATTTGGGAGGGCTGGCAACGAGGACTCCCAAACTCTGGTTTTATCTGATGATTGCGGGAATGGCCTCGATCGGACTTCCTGGGCTGGCGAACTTTGCAGGGGAAATCATGATCTTCTTCGGGGCGTGGTCGGCCCATCCGTTCCTGGTGGGGATCGCGGCGTGGGGAGTCGTTTTGTCCTCCGTGGCCATGCTTCGTGCCATTCGCAGTATTGCGACTGGGCCGGTCTCCTCCGCCTTGGATTCAAGAAAAGGGAGTGATCTGAACGGCTTTCAAGAGGTTTGGCCCTTTGCCCTTTTGACCGCCCTCCTGTTTCTGATGGGTCTGGTTCCGAACCTTGTCCTGGGCCCCGCCCGACCGGTGTTGGAAAGGTTGATACAGCCATGATCCGTTGGTTTTGCCCTGAGGTGCTTCTGGTTTTAACGGGAGTCACCCTGATTTTGGCTGATGCGTTGATTCCCCCGGGAAAAAAGGAGTGGTTGCCCAGGTTGTCGATCCTGCTGGGCATCGCCCTCTTTATTTTCACCATATGGCAGTCCGGCCAGCCGATGCCCGAGGTGTGGGCCAACCTTTTTGTCACCGATGGGCTTTCGCTCGTCTTCAAGCCGTTTTTTGTTTTGTGTCTTGTCGGCGTAACGCTCATTTCGGTGCGATATCCGATGGGACGGGAGGAGGTGGTTCGCACCGAATTTCTCGCGCTTCCATTTTTTTCGACGGCGGGTCTTTGTCTTCTGGCCAGCGCACGTGATTTTTTGGCGATTTTTGTCGCACTCGAGCTGGTGGCCATTTCCCTCTATCTTCTGGCGGCTTTTCACCGCAGCCGGGCTGCCAGCCTGGAAGCGGGGATGAAGCTGCTGGTGATGGGGGGTCTCTCCACGGGATTTCTGGTGATGGGGATCGCGTGGCTTTATGCCACGGCGGGATCCACGGAGTTCAGCCGGATCATCCTGGAACAGGCGGGCCGTCCGGCCAGTCCGGCTCTGCTGTTTGCGGTGGGCCTGATTCTGACAGGGCTTGCCTTCAAGATCGCTGCTGTTCCTTTTCATGCATGGGCGCCTGACGTCTATGAGGGTGCGCCCACTCCCATCACGGCTTTCCTGGCCATTGCCTCCAAGGCGGCGGGGTTTGTCCTTCTTCTTCGGATCTTTTGTCTTGGTGCCTTTGCCTTGGATTCGGTGGGATGGGTCTTTCGACCGATCCTGCTCACGATGGGGATCGCCACGGTGACCCTGGGCACCTTGGCCGCGTTACCCCAAAGAAACCTGAAACGCTATCTGGCGTATTCGGGAATCGCCCATGCGGGATACATGCTCCTGGCCCTTGGAACCTGGGGGGAATCAGGGATGGGAACCGTGGCGGGATATCTTTGGGCCTACCTGCTGGCCACGTTTCCCGTTTTTATTTTTGTCCAGGAGCTGGAGCGTGTGCATGGAAATGCGGATATGCGTCATTTGGACGGGCTGGCCCAGCGGGATCCCGGACCCGCTCTGGGACTGACCCTTTGTTTTCTTTCCATGGCGGGGTTGCCCCCGCTCCTGGGCTTTTCCGCCAAACTCTCCGTATTCACCGCGCTCTGGAGTGCCGGTGAAATTCCGGGACTCGTCGTGGGGGTGATCATGGCGGTGGTGGGGTTGGGATTTTATCTGGTTCCGATCCGGGCGATGTACTGGGAAAGGGAGCCGGATGTTGTGCCGGCCCAGCGATTCCCATCCTTTCTGGTTTGGATCCTGCTCCTGGCGGGTGCGGCTCAGCTCATCCTCGGATTTCAGCCGAGACCCTTGGTACGGTTGGTTGAAAAAAGTCTGGCTCCGATGGTCTCTGGAAATCTGCAGGGCAAGTGACCAGACTGGTCGGTAAGGCGAGCCGAGCGTAGAGTCGACCCATGATCGATCCAGCCCCTTCCGGCGCCCCTGCCGGGCCGAAAATTGGGACGGAAAAGCTCGTCCGCCTGTCGGAGGAGGCGGCGGCTCATCTGCAGGGCCTGTTAAAAAAGAAGGAGTATGCGGAGGGGGCGCTGAAGGTTTCCGTTGTGGGCGGGGGTTGCAGCGGACTTCAGTACCAGATGGAGTTGGTTGCCGGGGCGGGGCCGCGAGATATCCTGGTGGAGAGCCGGGGGGTAAGAATCTCCGTCGACCCCAAGAGCGCGGTTTTTATCAGCGGCTCGGAGGTGGATTTTAGCACCGACCTTTTGAAGGGTGGATTCCGTGTTACGAATCCCAATGCGCGCGCGACCTGTTCTTGCGGGGATAGTTTCAGCACGTAACAAGGGTGCGGGATGAAACCGGCAAAACGCAAACGCCCGGAAAGACGGGCCACGCTTGGGAAGGCCAAATTGCCGTACCAGAAACGGCTGTCGCTGGGCTTTGCCAAGGTGGAAAAAGATCTGGGCTGGCTGATGGGAGCCTTTCAGGAGCTTCTGTCCGAGTTAGGGGAGGAGAAGATTGAAAAGGCCCTGCCTTTCCGTCATGGGGCATCCGGAGATTTGCCACCGATCGGAAAGGGAAAGGTAACCCGTGCGTACTCCATCGCCTTTGGACTTCTGAATGTGGCGGAAGAGGCTACGGCGGCCGCCATGCGAGGCATGAATGAGGCGATCAATGGACCCGCCCATGAGCCAGGGTCGTGGGCACAGGCTTTGCGTATCCTGCGGGCCGAAGGAGTCGATGCCGATGCCCTTCAAGCCGATTTGCCAACCTTACGGGTCGAGCCTGTCCTGACCGCCCATCCCACGGAGGCAAGACGTCGCTCGGTTTTGGCCTGCATGCAGGAGATTTACGGAATCCTGGTCGAACGCTCCCGATATGGGGAAAACCATCCCGGGGAGAGGGATCGCCGATCCAAGTTAAAGGTGGTTCTGGAGCGATGGTGGAGAACGGAGGAGGTCCGGACCCAGAGACCGACGGTCGATATGGAGCGGGAGGGCGTGATCCACTGTCTGGCCGGATCCATGGCCCAGTCGATTGCGGAGACCGACCGAAGATTGCAGGATGCGTGGGTATTGGCCGGTTTGGGGAAGGGTGGTCCGATTCATCCAGCCGTTCGGCCACAACTTTCCTTTGGGACGTGGGTGGGTGGGGACCGGGATGGCCATCCGCTTGTCACCCCTGAAACAACGGAGTTCAGTCTCCTGCAGTATCGAGAGGCCTCGCTGCGACTTCTTGGAAACTCACTTGAAAGGTTGGCTTCGCGACTGACTCTTTCCCGCAAGTATCATGGCATCCCCCCTGAGCTGGAACGGTGGATTGGGGACTGGAGGAAGAGGGTGGATCCGAAAATCCAGTCTTTGGTTGGAATTTATCAAGAGGAGCCTTGGCGTGAGGCGGTTCTTCTTATGCGGAACTATCTGCCGGGAACGGTGGAGGGAACCCAGGGTTATGCTCAACCCGAGGATCTGATTTTGGATTTAGGCGTCGTGAGGCGTTCCCTGATCGCGGTCGGAGCGAGCCGTTTGGCTGCCGCCGAAGTTGATCCCGTGATCCGCATTGTGGAAGTCTTCGGTTTCCACCTGGCCGCGCTGGATATCCGTCAAAACAGCGCACGTCATGACGAGGCGATTGAGGAGTTGGAGGCCCTTTCCAAGGGGGCTTCGAAAGTGCCCTACCGCAGCCGTCCCGAGAGCGAGAGAAGGGCCCTTTTGGAAAGCTGGTTAGAAAGAGTTCCTTGGACCACAGAGGAGGCTTTGACGGCGGGACCCGCCGCCAAGGAGGTGATTGGAACCTATCAAACATTGGCCCGTCACGGCAGAGTACACGGGATTGACGGTTTGGGGCTCTCCATCATCAGCATGACCCGCGATGTGTCCGACCTGCTTGCGATCCATGTCTTTTCCAGGGCGGCAGGTTTGGCAAGACCGGGCGAGGATGGATCCGAAGTCTGCCCTTTGCCAATCACGCCGCTGTTTGAAACCTTGGCAGACCTCCAGGCCGCACCCCGGGTCGTCACCGAGTTCCTTCAGCACCCCGTCACCCAAAAGACGATCAAGGTTTTGGCTCAACAGGAGGCTCACATGGCACTGCGCAAGCGTGTTGCCCTTGTGGATCCAGGGGAGGGTGCTGTCGTTTTGCCGGTGCAACCCCCACCCATACTGCGCGTGATGATCGGGTATAGCGATAGCAACAAGGATGCAGGGATTTTGGCCAGTCAGTGGGCCCTTCACCGTGGGCAGCGTGACATCCAAAATGCTGCGAAAGAGCAGGGGGTATCCGCCCTTTTTTTCCACGGGCGGGGCGGGACTGTGAGTCGCGGAGCGGGGCCCACCCACCGTTTTCTGGAGGCGCTTCCGAGGGGAACATTGACGGGGGATTTGAGGGTCACTGAACAAGGAGAGGTGATTGGCCAAAAATACGGCACCGTCGCCACTGCCGCTTACAACCTGGAACTTCTTTTGGCTGGAACCGCACTGAGCTCGCTGTCGCTCCATAGTGCGAAGGAGGACGAGCCAAAAATGGCCGAGGTATTTGAAGTTTTGTCTGAAGCCAGCACAAAGGCGTATCGGGCTCTGATAGAGCAACCCGGGTTTCTCGACTTTTTTCGCCAAGCCACCCCGATCGACGTCGTGGAGAGAAGCACGATTGGTTCCCGCCCCTCCCGTCGGACGGGAAGCGCAGGATGGGCCGATCTGCGGGCGATCCCTTGGGTTTTCAGCTGGTCCCAGGCACGATTCTTTCTTCCCGGCTGGTACGGGGCAGGAAGTGCCCTGCAAGAGCTAGCCCAAGATCACCCCAAACTTTTCCGGTCGCTGCGTGAACATGTCAGGGAGTGGCCTTTCGCCCGTTATGTCTTCAACAATCTTGAAAGTGGCTTGGCCAGCGCCGATCTGGAGGTCGGCCGTTGGTATGCGGAGCTTGTCCAGGATCCAAAACTCCGGAAACGAATCCTGGTTCATCTGGAAAAGGAATTTACAGCTGTTAAAAACGGATTGTCGGAGCTTTTTCCGGATTCCTTGGCCAAGAGACGTCCCCGTTTCCGTTTCACTGTGGAGCGAAGAGTCCGACCTCTTCGAGCCCTGCACCAGTGGCAGGTGGAGTTGCTGGGAAAGTGGAGAAGTTTGGAGGAAAGTGGATCAGGGGATGGGGAGCTCCTTTTGGGTGAGCTTCGCCAGACGATTGCAGCGATTGCGGCAGGACTTCGAACCACCGGATAATCGGAAAGCTGACTTGGCGTGCGAGCTCTGCAGGATAGCCTACGGACATGATTCTTCACGCTCCTGACCTTGTCTTTCTCGCATTTTCGGCAGTAAAGGCAGTTGCCGTCGCCTTGGTCGTTTTAACCATGGTCCCTGGGAGCGTGACGGCGGAGAGACGTCTCAGTGCCTGGATTCAGGATCGCCGCGGGCCGAATCGGGTCGGAATACCCTTCACCAACATTCGCATCTTCGGTTTAGGACAGGGATTGGCAGACGCAGCGAAGTTTTTGCTTAAAGAGCAGTTTGTTCCCGCGAGTGTGAACCGTATCTATTTCAACTTGGCGCCCATTTTGGCCATGGTTCCTGCCCTGGTGACGGTGGCAGTCATCCCGTTCAGCCCCGGCTTCGACCTTCGCCCGATTGCGGAGTGGATTGCCGGATTTCTTCACTGGGATGAGGCCACCGTGCAGGCGTTTCAGATCAGCGGAGTTGTGGCGAACCTGGATGTTGGCCTCCTTTTTGTTTTTGCTGTCATTTCCCTCAGCGTGTACGGAATTATTTTGGCGGGATGGGCCTCCAACTCGAAGTATCCGTTCCTCGGTGGCATCCGCTCTTCCGCCCAGATGATTTCGTACGAAATTGCGATGGGGGCATCGGTGGTTCCGGTTTTTCTGGTTACACAACAGCTGAACCTTGGAAAAATCGTGGAGTATCAGGTCCAGAACGGATGGCTGGCATTGCCCCACCTTCGCGGAGGTGTTGTGGGGGTATTGACCGGCCTATGTCTGGCCTTTTCGTTTTTGGTGTTTCTTGTTGCAGCATTTGCGGAGACGAACCGGCTTCCGTTCGACTTGCCCGAGGCGGAAACAGAATTGGTAGGAGGATATCACACCGAATACTCGGGCATGCGTTTTGCCCTCTTTTTCCTCGGGGAATATGCGGCTATGATATCGGCCTCGGCCATCATGGTGACTCTATTCCTAGGTGGATGGAGTCTTCCGTTGCCTTGGTTGAACGGGCTACCCATGCCACAATCCGTTTTTGGATGGGCGCTGCCTGCCTGGTTGGCGGGGCAGGGGATGCCGTGGTGGTTCGGTTTTGTTTCTGTTGGGGTGTTTTTGGCGAAAATCCTGGTTTTTATCGGTTTCTTTATTGTGATTCGCTGGACGATCCCTCGCTTTAAATACGACCAACTGATGAATCTTGGCTGGAAGGTGTTCATTCCGATGGCGTTTGTGAATATCTTTCTCGTGGCCGCGCTCGTTCTTGCAAGAGCTTGATTGGGAGATGGCGAGAAAACCTGTGGAGGGCGTCAGCTTCAGGTGGAAGGTCTTCACCTTGATTCTTTTGGCTCTATTCAGTGGCCTGGCGTTTGTTTCTGCCGCAGAAAAGGGACCTACCATCGTCATTAAAAAGGATGAGCACCGAATTGCGGGTGTGGGGACCAATGGAATTACCCGATGGACCTCCAATGTGGCCCGAGATGAGGAAGTGGTTTCCGCAGTGAACCAAAGCGGGAACACGGCAATGGTCAGCGTGACGAATAAAAAAACAGGAAAGACACGAATTCTGAATTATGATGCGGAAAAGGGGATCTTACGTTTTTCTCAGTCGGTGAACTAGCAAAACACGTTTTTCCTGGAAAATAACAACCCTTGTCCGCCGACAGCATTAGGATGTACGAATCTCGATCGGCATCTTGCTCAAGCCACGGTAAATCCGCCCCAACCGATGGACCGGCCACCATCGGTACAGGTAGACATCGAGGGGGCGCCACATGGCAACCCAGCCAATAATGATGAGCCCTTCCCGCAGGATGGGGCGGAACCGTCCTAAATCCGGATCAACGGTTTGTGCGATGGTCACGCAAAAGCCCAAAAATACGGTGGCAATGATGAGACTGATCCAGCCGTAGTGGAGGAGTTGCTTGAGCTCGCGACGGTTCATTTCCGCACGGTAGGAGAAATAGTTTCGGATCGATTCAGTTAGAATCCGGACGCTATCCGGCTGATCCGTGCTTTGACCCAGATGAACGATCAGCTTGTAGGGTTTGCGGGAGGAGTGCTCCTTGGCCCAGCTGACGATGAACTCCTCCGCCTCGCGATCCAAATCACGCTCGTGGAAGGGGGATGGATCCATCGAGTTGAAGATTTGCTGGAGAGTCTGAACCTTAACCTCGATCAGCTGATCCTTGGACTCGATAGGCATCTTTTGACTGTAAGGCGCGAGGGCCGGAAGGAAAGAAATGCGAAAGGCATGGTGCCACCACCAGCATCTGGGGTGAAAACCAGTATTCTCCTTTTCCCGGACCGGAGTTGGGCGGATATCCTCTTGAATTCATTCACCGGAAAAAAGATGATGGAAGCATGTCGTTGCGGCCCTTTCTTTTGTTGGTGGGTCTTTTTGTAGTATCAGGGGCGGGCCACAGCCAGACACCGGCTCCAAAAGAAATACGGGTGGGAGTTTTCCTGGAGGAGCCTTTTGTTTTTCAAACAACTTCGGGGGTTGGAGGTCTTTGCGTCGAAATGTGGGAACGGATCATGGAGGATCACGGATGGAGGTGTTCGTACATCATTTCACCAAACGCGGAGGATGTTCTGCAGAAGGTTCGCGCAGGAGAGTTGGATGTAGCCGTCGGCCCTTTTTACATAACCAGTGAACGTTTGAAGGTTTTCGATTTCAGCCAGCCTTTTCACGAATCAGGTCTTCAACTGATGTTGAATACCGAGCGACAGCACACCCTCGCCAAGCTTTGGAAAGGTTTGTTAGAAGGGGGGCATATCAAGATCCTGATCTCGGCGGCAGGCATCATTTTGCTTTTGACTCATCTCCTCCTGCTCTTTGAGTGGAAAACCAACCCTCAGTACCCTCGTGAATATTTTTCCGGTTTTGCCGACTGCCTTTATCACGTGATGTCGATCTGTATGGCCGGAAAGGCAACCCATCGCGGCATACCGGGCCCTTGGGGGAAGATTTTGGCTGCCTTATGGCTCGCGGGCGGTGTGGCTGTAGTGGCTTACATCACTTCCACGATTACCTCGGTCATGACGGCCAACAAGCTACGGGGAACCGTTCACGGCATTTCCGATCTCATGGGCCAGCCGGTGGGAGTTGTTCAGGGAACCGTATCGGAGAAAGCCGCCCAAAAATACAGCTTGGTCCCTGTGCCTTACAAAGATCTCGATTTGGCCGCCCGTGACTTGGTTAGCCGAAAAGTAACGGCCATCGTGTTTGATACCTTTGCGTTGCGATATTTTGACCGAAAACACCCTGAGTTGCCAGTCGGCGAGGTCGGATCGATTTTCGAAAAGGGAAGCATCGGAATGGCGATGCCGCTCGGAAGCCCACTGCGACAACCGATCAACCAGTCCCTGCTCCGCATGAAGGAAGACGGCGTATTCCAGAATCTGGACAGCAAGTATTTTGAGGCGGTGGAAAACTGAGCTCTCACCCTCATGTTTTGACCCGTCGTATGTCTACAACCTGACCCTCTCGATATCTTGGGCGAAATAGGTGAAGATGAGATCGGCACCGGCCCGGCGGATGGAGAGCAAGGACTCGTCTCTGGCTTTCCTTAGATCGACCCAACCTTTTTGTGCCGCCGCATGGATCTGGGAGTATTCCCCGGAGACCTGATAGGCGGCGAGTGGGAGTCGGGTACTCTCACGAAGATCACGGACAATATCCAGATAGGGTCCTGCTGGTTTGACCATGAGGAGATCGGCACCCTCCCTTTCATCCAAAAGAGCATCCCTGAGAATGGCTCGGCGATTCCCCGGGTCCGCCTGGTATCCGCGCTTATCCAGGGCGGAGGTGCCGGCCGACCGGGAGCTTCCCACGGCGTCACGGAAAGGGGCATAGAGGGAGGAGGCGAACTTGGCGGCGTACGATAGAATCCCAACCTCAGGGAAGGCTGCCTGGTCGAGGGCCTCGCGAATCAATCCAATCCGGCCGTCCATCATATCGGAGGGGGCCACAAAATCGGCGCCTGCCCCAGCCAGAAGAACCGCCTGCTTCATCAGAAGGCGAACCGTTGTATCGTTGTCCACGTCACTGCCGGTGCGGTTCAAGAGTCCGTCATGGCCGTGCGAGGTGTAGGGATCCAGAGCAACATCCGCAAAAACGGGTAGGTGCGGGAACTCCTTCTTGATAGCGTGAATTGCTCGGTAGATGAGACCTTTTGGATTCAAGGCCTCCTTGGCATCAGGGGTGCGAAGATTTTGTGAAATGCATGGGAAGATGGCGATCCCGCCGACACCGCGACGGGCGAGTCGGTGAGCCTCCCGAAGGATGGCAGGAATAGGAAAACGATAGTGACCCGGAAGGCTGGGAATGGGTTCCGGCTTGCCCAGACCATCGACAACGAAAAGTGGAGCGATGAGGCGGGATGGGGCAACTTCCGCTTCAGAGAACAGCCTTCGGATTCCGGAAGTTCGGCGAAGACGACGCGGGCGGATGGGGATGGGGAGTGGCTGATCCTTTTTCACGAAGAAGAGACATTACTGGAAAAGAGTATCCTACGCCAGAATCAGCGGGGCATGGCGGAGAGGGCATCTTTCCAGAGAACAATTGCGAAGGCAAAACAGATCAGGGCGCCAATCCAACGGCCATTTTTCTCCAAAAAGTCGGAGCACTTTTGCTTGATCATCGGGCCTGCCTCCGGACGGAAGATGGCCAAAAGAAGGGGTAGAATTGCAGGCAGGAGGGATAGGAAACTAAAAAGGAGGAACGCGGAGATCTTGGCAAAATCACCGCTTGCCCGGGTGATTTGGTGACCGACGGTGATGGCGAGAATCGAGGTTTTGGGGTGAAGTCCCGTAGTGAATAGGCCGATGAGGAAAGTGCTCGAAAGATAGTGAAAGTTGATGGGTGGCTCGGCACTGGTGTTCATCGAGGGGAAAAGGTCGAGGAACCTGGCCCTCAGCCCGCCTGGAGGGGATTTTGGCTTCGGTTTGCGGTCGTCTTTTCCTGTGAGAAATTGCCAAGTTCGGTAGATCGCTACGCAAAGCAGGGCGGTTCCGATGCCTGCCCGGACGGCAAAGTGGGTCCATGAGGGATGTTCCACCCCGGGGGTCGGGTTGGGAGTGATCCAAAGCCCGACTCCGATGGCAAAAAAGAGACCGATGGATGAACCGAGAAAAAAAACGACCGAGTTCAGCCGGGCCCGTGATTTGTGAGCCGCCATCAACAAGGCCAGGATGAACACCTCAGGGCTGAGCAGCACCACCACGCCCATGGAGAAAGCGGTTGCTAGGGTATGATGAAGGGAGGTTACATCCATAAACTAAGGCATGGGGGGGATGGGTTGGTCAGCCATCAGAGTGGCCACCTTCGATTCGATAGCCTCCGCCCAGCGCTGGAAGCCAAGTTCACTGGGATGCTCAAAGTCAGGCATAAGAGAGGCGGGAATTGTTCCATCGGGTTGCACAAAAATCGAGTTGATATCGATGTAGGTGACGGAGGAGTCACTCAGACGGGCGATCATTTCGTTCGCCTCGGCCAAGACAGCCCGCTCCGGCGTTGGTTTCTCGCGGCGCTGGAAGATGCCAAGAAGCAGGATTTTGGTGTCGGGTAGTTTTGTGCGGATCCTTTGAACCACCTCCCTGACTCCCTCTGCGATCTCAGAGGCGGTATTGTGACCCCCGTTGTTTTGGCCGATCATGACAATCGCCAGTTTTGGGTGAATCCCGTCAATATTCCCGTGATCGAGTCGCCAGATCACGTGCTGGGTGCGATCTCCGCTGATTCCAAGATTGAGGGCATTCCTGGGTGCGTAGTAGTGATCCCAGACGGGTTTTCCGACCCCTTCATAGCGCTGCACAATGGAGTCCCCGATGTAAATCAGGTCAATGTTTCCCTGCTTCGCTTTGGCATTCATCGATTCGTGACGCTCTATCCAGCCGGGTTTGGTCATCGGCACGGGAATCGCCGCACTGTTGGTGGCTTGGGAAAATGCCTGACCCAGGCATCCTAAGACCGCTAAGCAGAGGGCAGTTGGGACTTTTAGCACAGCCTTTTTATAGGGTTTTACCTTATGGCAGAGAAATGATTTAAGTTTTGTCCCCATCCGCGTAGATTTCACGGATGGAAGAGGTTCGGCTATTCGACACAGCATCCAGATCGGTGAAACCGCTCTCGGCCGCGGATGGAAAGGCCCTCAAGTTTTATGCCTGCGGACCGACGGTTTATGGGCCTGCCCATATCGGTAATTTCCGGACCTTTGTCGTTCAGGATCTTTTGGTACGGGTATGGCAGGAGGCGGGGGGTAAGGTTGTGCACGTCAGAAATTTGACCGATGTGGATGACAAGACGATCCGAGGTGCCAGGGAAGCGAAACAAAAGCTGGGAGATTTTACCCAGGGATGGACCGACCGCTTTTGGAGGGATGGCCAGGCTCTTGGACTACAGAAGCCCAGCAGGGAGCCACGTGCAACGGAGTTTATTCCTAAGCAGATTTCATTGGTTGAAAAACTGCTCCAGGGTGGGCACGCCTACGAGGCGGCAGGTTCCGTCTATTTTCGGGTCCAATCCTTTGCTTCTTACGGCAAGCTTTCCCATTTGGATGAACGAGAAGTCAGGGAGGGAGCCTCGGGTCGGGCGGATGCGGACGAGTATGCGAGGGAGCAGGCGGCCGATTTTGTTCTGTGGAAGGCGCACAAGCAGGAGGACGGGGAGGTTTTTTGGGAGAGCCCGTGGGGTAAAGGCCGACCCGGTTGGCATCTGGAGTGCAGTGCGATGGCGATGGAGATTTTGGGGGAGACGATCGACCTTCACGGTGGCGGGGCGGATCTGATTTTTCCCCATCACGAAAATGAGATCGCGCAAAGCGAAGCAGCGACCGGGAAAGCTTTTGTCCGTCACTGGTTCCATGTTTCCCATCTTTTGGTGGACAACCGGAAGATGAGCAAGAGCCTGGGGAACCTCTATACCCTGGAGGATGTGGCCTCACGGGGATGGGACGCATCGGATCTACGGCTGGTTCTTCTTTCGGGGCACTATCGCCAGCCCTTGAACTTTTCCTGGGACACCATGAGTGCCGTTCATCACGGCAGGGAGAGGCTGGGCAAACTACGGAGTTGGCTGGTGGAGAGTTCCAAAGAAGCGAAAGGGGTGGGTTGGGGGTCCTTTCAGACTTCTTGGGATGCGCTACGGGAGGATCTGGAGACCCCCAGGGCTTTGGGCGCGATGTACTCGGCGGTGGGGGAGTTGGAACAGAAACGAAAAGCAGGCCTTTCCTCCGAGGCTGCCGCGAGGGAGTTGGCAGGGCTGGACCGGATTTTGGCAGTCTTTGGGGTGGAGCCAGCCTATGAAAAAAATGAAGAACCACCCGATGAGATCAGGAGCCTGGGGGAGGCGAGGGAGGCGGCCCGAAAGGCAAAGGATTGGAAGGAGTCGGATCGGTTGCGGGATGAGCTGGCCAAGAGTGGGTGGGAGGTGCGGGATGGGGCGGGTAGCTGGCGACTGGTGCGAAAGCCAATCCATCCCTAGCTTCCGAGGATGGCGATGACCCCACTCGAGGAGCTGAGACACTCGACCGCCCACGTGCTGGCGACGGCGGTGCTTCGTCTCTGGCCGGATGCCCTCTTGGACATCGGGCCGCCCACGGATACGGGGTTTTATTATGACTTTGATCTGGCCCACCGCTTGAGTGATGAGGATTTTGCCAAGATCGAGTCCGAGATGAAAAAGGTGGTGAAGGAAAATCAACCGTTCACCCGCAAGGAGGTGAGTCGTGCCGAAGCAAAGGCATTTTTTGAGGTCAAAAAACAGTCTTACAAAATCGGTCGCCTGGGAGACATTCCAGAAGGGGAGGCGATTTCTTTTTACACAAACGGGGAGTTCACCGATCTGTGTGCCGGAACCCATGTCAAGAGCACGGGTGAAATCAAGGCCTTCAAGTTGCTTCGTTTGGCGGGGGCATATCATCGGGGTGACGAAAAGAACAAGATGCTTCAACGGATCTACGGAACGGCTTTTCCGACCCAGGAGGAGCTCGAGGTCAATCTGAAGGCGCAGGAGGAAGCCCTTCAGCGCGATCATCGCAAACTGGGCAAGGAGTTGGATCTGTTCCTGATCGATGATGAGGTGGGGCAGGGACTGGTGATGTGGACCCCCCATGGGGCGATTGTCCGGCATGAGATGCAGAAGTTTCTTTTGGAGGAACTCGGGAAGCGCGGGTACGAGCAGGTCTTTACCCCGCACATCGGTCGGCTTGGTCTTTACCGCACCTCCGGGCATTTCCCGTACTACCAGGAGTCTCAGTATCCTCCGTTGGTCGATCGGGATACGATGGAGAAGCTTGCGAAAGAAGGATGCTCTTGTGCGGAACTGAGCAACAGGATCACCAAGGGGGAGATCGAGGGGTATTTGCTCAAACCGATGAATTGTCCCATGCATATCCGGATTTATGCCTCCCGACCCAGGTCGTATCGGGATTTGCCGGTTCGTTTGGCGGAATTTGGGACTGTGTATCGGTGGGAGCAGTCGGGAGAGCTGAACGGGATGACCCGAGTGCGCGGGTTCACCCAGGATGATGCCCATCTGTTTTGCACGGAGGAGCAGGTCGCCAAGGAGGTCGAGGGGTGTCTGGAAATGGTGAGGCTAGTTCTCGACACCCTGGGAATCGGGGATTTTCGGGTGCGGGTCGGATTGAGGGATCCGGCTTCGGACAAATATGTGGGATCGAAGGATGGGTGGGACAAAGCGGAGAGAGCGGTGAAGGAAGCAGCCAAGAAACTGGGGGTCAGGACGAGCGAAGAGCCGGGAGAGGCGGCGTTTTATGGTCCGAAGATCGATTTTGTGGTGAAGGACGTGATCGGACGGGAGTGGCAGTTGGGAACCGTCCAGGTTGATTATAATTTGCCCGAGCGATTTGATCTGACCTATACGGGTGCGGATAATCAGAAGCATCGCCCCGTCATGGTTCATCGGGCGCCGTTCGGTTCCTTGGAGCGCTTCACGGGGGTACTGATCGAGCATTTTCGCGGGGCGTTCCCGGTTTGGTTGGCACCCGAGCAGGCTCGTTTTCTTCCGGTCAACGACCAGATGGTGGCGTATGCGGAAACGTGCGCGGAGGATTTCAAGGCAGCAGGATTACGGGTCTCGGTCGACAAAAAAGGGGACAAGCTGGGTGCCCAGATCCGTCGTGGGCAATTGGAAAAAGTACCCTTCCTTTTGGTTTGCGGGAATCGTGAGGCGGAGGCTGCCCAGGTGGCGGTGAGGAGTCGCGAAAAGGGGGATGAGGGGGCTCAGTCGGTCGCGGAGGTGAAGGACCGTATTTTGGATTTAGTCAAGAAAAGAAAATCTTAAGTAATTGACTGTCAACAATATAAATCACAAAAAGAAATGTGCCAGAAAAGATCTTAAGCCCGAGCGGTCATGGGGTCGAGTTGACATGGGCAGTGAGGATAATAGATTTGTATTAGTTACAGCCTAATTCCGGCCCTGCGACTGGCCGGTAGCGGGGGAACCAAAATCCCCAAGGAAACTTGGGGAAGGGGCGTACGGGGCGGGTAACCGCCTGACGGGGTCACCTTGTGGACCCAGCCCGTCAGCTAACCTCGCCGGCATCTGCAAGGAGCTTCGCGCGAAAAGGACGCCGAAGATTTCCTCTGATGTTGAGGTCCCATTCGTTCGTTGCGCGAAGATGAAAAACCAAAGTTGGGGTGGTTGGGTCAGGAGTCTTTTTATCGGGAAAGCCCTGAAGATCTCCGATCGCGGGCTTTTTCATAAGGTTTCCCTGGTCGCTGTATTGGCTTGGGTGGGGTTGGGTGCGGACGGACTGTCCTCCGCCTGTTACGGTCCCGAGGAAACGATGCGGGCGCTGATGTCCCACCCGGCTCTTTCCTTGTTCGTCGCCGCTGGATCGATCTTCACGATTGCGGTGATTTGCGCCAGTTACTCGCAGATCATCGAACTCTTTCCTGGTGGAGGCGGGGGATATTTGGTCGCCAGCAAGCTTCTGACTCCGTCTGTCGGAGTCGTCAGCGGATGTGCGTTGCTGGTCGATTATGTTTTAACCATCGCGCTATCCGTCGCTGCGGGTGCAGATGCGCTCTTCTCCGTGTTGCCCTCCGCGTGGTTGCCCTGGAAGTTGACCATGACCCTGGCGATTGGCATGGCACTTACCCTTCTGAACCTGCGCGGCGTGAAGGAGTCGGTCGTCTTTTGTGTGCCGATCTTTTTTTCTTTTTTGATCACCCATGGGTTTATGATTGTGTACGGCTTTTTTGCCCATGCCGGCAACCTTCCGGAATTGGTGGCCATGACCTCCCAGGACGTGATTGCCGCACACCAGGAGCTGGGATGGTGGAGGATCGGGGCGGTTCTCTTAACGGCGTACAGTCTGGGTGCGGGTAGTTACACCGGAATTGAGGCGGTGAGCAACGGACTTTCCGTTCTTCGGGAGCCCCGGGTCGAAACCGGGAAGCGCACCATGGTGTACATCGGGGTTTCCCTTGCCTTCATGGTGGGGGGGCTTTTGTTCATGTATCTCCTCTACCATACCGTTCCGCAGGAGGGGATGACGCTGAATGCGGTCCTTTTCAGGGAGATCACCTCCACCTGGCCCACCTGGCTGTCGGGTGGATTTGTTTGGGGAGCCATGCTCTCGGCTGCTGCCATTTTATTTATTGCCGCACAGACCGGTTTTTTAGGCGGACCCGGCGTCTTGTCCAACCTGGCCCTGGATCGCTGGATGCCGAGCCGCTTTGCATCGCTCAGCGACCGATTTGTGTCCCAGAACGGGGTAGTGATCATGGGGGCTTCCTCCCTTTTCCTGATCTGGGTGTCACGCGGATCGGTCAGCTGGCTGGTCGTGCTTTATGCAATCAATGTTTTTGTGACCTTTTCCCTTAGCCAGTTGGGCATGGTGGTTCACTGGTTGACGGAGCGGGATCACAGTCCCCATTGGAGAAAGAAACTGCTGATCAACGGCGTGGGATTCATCCTCACGGGCACGATTCTGGTCGCTTTGAGCATCATCAAGTTCGATCACGGAGGATGGATCACCCTTCTGGTCACGGGGGCTTTGATTTTGGTGGCGTTTGGGATCAAGCACCACTATCGGCGTGCACAGGCGCAGCTGAAGCGTCTTGACTCCCTGATCGAGGCGTTTGAGCTGACCCCTATCGACGCAGGCCATCTCCCCAGGGATCCGGACCCTGATGCAAAAACAGCCGTTCTTTTCGTCAATGGATTCAATGGGCTCGGGATTCACACCCTGTTTGCCGTCCAGAGGATGTTTCCGCATGTTTTTAAAAACTTTATTTTCGCGGAGGTGGGGGTGGTGGATGCGGGAAACTTCAAGGGGGTAAGTGAAATCGGCAATTTGCAGACCTCCGTCAAGCGGGACGCGGAGCGATATGCCGAATATATGCGCGCCCATGGGGTGTATGCGGAGTCGGTGTATGAAATTGGCCCCGACGTGGTCTCCGGGGCGCAGGAGTTGGCGGGCAAGTTATGGAGGAGATTTCCGAACTCGATTTTTTTCGGAGGACAGCTGGTTTTCCAGAAAGAGACCTTCTTCACAAGGTTACTTCACAACTTCACCGTTTTTGTTCTCCAAAGGGAGTTCTTCAAGCAGGGGATGCCGTTCTTTGTTTTACCGGTTCGTGTTTGAGATTTGAGATGGATCGGAGCCACCATCCCAGGGAAGCGGAATCCTTGCACCCTTGGAACCTGCTAGTTTTGGATGGTGCAGGACCTTTCATGGGCTAAATTCAAAAATAACGTTGAAAGCCAAAGAGTTTCCCATGGTGAGGTCGGAGAATTGGGGTTCGGTATCCTGCTCGGATTGGGCCGACTGGTCATGGCAACTGCGGAACCGAATCCAGACCCTGGAGCAGCTCGAGAGTCGTCTCACGCTCACACGGGAAGAGCGTGCCGGGACCATCCTTGCGGGAAAGAAGCTGGCCCTGGGTATCACCCCCCACTTTTTCAGCCTGTTGGACCGGAAGGATCCCGACTGCCCGATCCGGCGGCAGGTTGTTCCGCGCATTGAGGAGTCGAACACGGCTGCGGATGAACTGATCGATCCTTGCGGGGAGGATTCGAACATGCCGGTCCCGGGACTGGTACACCGGTATCCGGACCGCGCCCTTCTTCTTGTGACGGACCGCTGCGCCTCCTACTGCCGTTACTGCACCCGAAGCCGTGTGGTCAGTGGAGCGGGGGAGCAGGAGCTGACGGTCGATCTGGATGGGGCGTTCTCCTATCTGGAGAAGCATCCTGAGGTCCGCGACGTCCTTCTTTCGGGTGGGGATCCTTTGCTTTTGTCCGATGCGAAATTAAACGGGATCTTGACCCGCTTAAGGAGGATTCCGAGCCTTGAGTTTGTGCGGATCGGAACGCGGATCCCGATTTTCCTTCCCCAAAGGATCACCCCCGAACTGGTGGCCATGTTGAAGACCCATCACCCCCTTTGGATGAGCATTCACTCCAATCACCCCAAGGAGTTAACCGGCGAAGTCCGCTTGGCATTGGAGCGTTTGGCGGATGCAGGGATCCCCCTGGGGAACCAGAGTGTTCTGCTCAAGGGAGTGAATGACCGGGCGGAGATTCTGAAGGAGTTGTTCCACAAACTACTCCTGTGCAGGGTTCGGCCTTACTATCTTTACCAGTGTGACCTGATCACCGGTTCTGCTCATCTTCGCACGACGATACGCGAGGGGCAGGAGATTCTGGAGCAGTTGCGCGGGCACACCACCGGCTATGCCGTCCCGACCTATGTGGTGGACGGACCGGGAGGGGGAGGCAAGATTCCGATCGGCCCGAACTACATTGTGGGAATGGCGGATGACAGGGTGATCCTGAAGAATTACCGGGGCGACGTGTATGAGTATCCCGAAATTTCACAGCCCAGTCTGGCCGATCTCCACGGTTGAACGATCCAGAACGTGGGGCGCTCCGGCTGAAGCCGGGTGTAAGATCGAAGGCTTTGGCCGGCCATCCCTGGATTCTTAGTTCGGAAATCGGAACGAAACCAGCAGGCGAATGGAGCGGTCGCTCCGTCGTTGCAACCGGGGCGGGAGGGGAGCTGGTTGGAACCGGTTTTTATCGCGATGGGGCGAGGGTTGCCTGGCGAAGATTCAGCAAAAGTGTCGACGATTTTGACGCAGGTTTCGTGGAAAAGGGGTTGCAAGCGGCCCTGGAGAAAAGAAAGAAAATCCCCGCGAGGAGGATTGTTTGGTCGGAGACGGATTCGATGCCCGGACTTGTGATGGATCAGTATGGGAAACACCTTGTGGTGCAGATCACCACGGAGGCCATGGAGAGGAATTGGGAGATGGTTTGTGCTGCCGTGCAAAGGGTGTTGGAGCCCGAGGGGATATGGGTCCGCAGGGATGCTTCCGGAAGAAAATTGGAGGGATTGGAGACTCTTCCTGGCGAGGCGAGGGGTGTTGTTCCCCAAGCGCCAACCTTGGTGGAAATCGGGGGGATGGAGGTTTGGGTCGATTTACGGGCTGGCCAGAAGACAGGAACTTACCTCGATCAGCAGGAAAACTATCCGATCGTTGCCATGGAGTGCAGGGGTCGGAAGGTTCTCGATCTCTTTTGTCACAGCGGCGGTTTTGCCCTCCGTGCGGCCCGGGCTGGTGCGACCGAGGTGACCGGGGTCGACACCTCCCGACCCTCCCTTGAGTTGGCCCGACGGAGCGGGGACCACCACGGATTCGCGATTCGTTGGGCGCAGGAGGATGTGACACGCTTTCTCAGAACCTGCAACAAAGGCCAGTACGATTTTGTGATTTTGGATCCACCCGGGTTGGTCAAAAGCCGCTCACGGGCGGAGGCTGGCATGAGGGTGATGGCAGAGCTTCATCGTGGCAGCTTGAGGGCCCTTGCCCGTGGGGGGCTCTTCGCAACATTTTCTTGTTCGCACCGTGTTGGCGGTGAGGAATTGTTGGGTATGGCCAAACAGGTTGCGAGGGAGGAGGGTCGGATGATGCGGATCAAGGCCCGTCTTGGACAAGCTTCCGACCACCCGACTGACCCGGCTTTCCCCGAAAGTCGATACCTGAGCGGCTTTCTTTTGGAGGTTGAGTGAAGGTTTTCCTTTTGGCGCTTCTCTCCATGAGTGCGTGCGCGACCGCCAAGGAGTTGCCCCATGCAAAGGATTGCGACGGGAACGTCGTGGATCTTCATCCGGCGGGGAGAGTCACCGTTGTCATGGCAAGCAGCCAAACCTTGGCGGATACGACGAGGGAGTTCGGTCGCGCCCTTTATGGGTGGCAAGGAAGAAAAGAGTTTCGGGTGATTGTGGTCGTGGATTTGAGGAAATCCCTCGGAACCCTTTTCAAAGGCTGGACTGTGGGAAAAATGAGGGCTGACCTGGATGAGGAGGCGGAGCGACTGATTCCGTGGTATCGGGCGAACAGGAACTCCGCGAACCCAAGGCCTGATTTGTGCGGGGTTGCCGATTTCGACGGAAAAATCACCGAGTCCCTGGGATGGGGAGCGGACGATAGAAAGATGAAGGTCACGATCTTTGGAAAAGGAGGAGATGTGGTATGGTCGGACATGGACGCGAATTCGCCCCAAACCATGCAAAGTGAGGTTCGAAAGCTGATGGGCAATCCGGTTCCGACGCCTCCGGACGCCGTTCCCAAGAAATCCAGAATTTTGATGAGAAAAGGATGAGACCCGGACGGGGTATTTTTTGCGTCGGGGTGGACCATCATTCGACCCCGCTGGGTGTGAGGGAGGTGTTGGCTTCCTCCGTCGGGGATCGTTGGATTCAGCATCTGATCGAGCACGAAGGCGCGGCGGAAGTGGTTTTTCTCAGCACGTGCAATCGGGTGGAGATCTATGGTCGCTCCGAACAAAGGGGCCCTGAGATCCTGTCCTCCTTGGTCCGTTCGATGCCTGCCGATTTGGGATCTGCCTGGAAAGAGGCCTGCGGGGTTTACCTGCATGAGGGGATTTCGTGCTGGCGACACCTGGCCGAGGTGGCGACCGGATTGCGTTCGATGGTGATCGGGGAGGGGGAGATTTTAGGCCAAGTCCGTCTTGCGTATTCGGCATCCAGGGAGGCCGGAGGCACGGGGGCGGCAATGCACTCCCTCTTTCAATCGGGGCTACGGGCGGCCCGCGCGGCCCGGGCAGCCGCAGGTTTCGGGCGGGGAGATCCCTCCGTCGGAAGGCTGGCTGCGGAAGCCATGCTGGAGATTCTGGACGGTCAGGAGCCTTGGCCGTTGCTCCTGTTGGGGTCGGGTCAAACGGCCCGAAGTTTTGCGTTGGCGGCGAGGGAATTTGGCCATCGTGGTTTCATGTTATCTTCCCGCTCACAGGAGCGTGCAACCTGCCTTGCCGGGGAGCTTGGGGCATCAGCAATTCCCTGGGCCGAGTGGTCGCAAGCGGTGAATTCAGCGACGGTGGTTGTGTCCGCGCTGGCAGGAGGCGAACTGTCTTGGGCAAGTTCGCAGGGCGGTGGCCCTTTGCTTTTGCTGGATCTCGGCGTGCCACGAACCCTGGCAGGATTGCGAAGGGCTTTTCCAGGTTCCAAGTGGGTTGATTTGGAGGATTTGGCAAAAAGAAGCGAGGTCATGCCTGAATCCCTGGGGTCGATCCATCGTGCGGAGGAGGTTATAAGAAAACACGAGTCGATCTTTGCAGCGGAGTGGGCTGGAAACCTTCAAAACAACCGTATTTTTCGGGAATGAAGCTTCGGCTGGGAACGCGCGGAAGCCGACTGGCATGGGTGCAGGCGACAGGGGTGGCCGAGCGTATCAGAAAATTAAGTCCGGGCGTCGGAGTGGAGATCCTTCCCATCAAGACCACGGGGGACGTGCGCTCCGAGTTTGGCGACGAAATCCCCTCCGAGGCAGGTGAGTTCAGCTCCGCCCTGGAAAAGTCGCTCGTCGGGCAGGAGATCGACGTGGCCGTCCACAGTGCAAAAGATCTTCCCACCAGAACGCATGAAGCCTTAACGGTTGGAGCGTATCCCGAGAGGGCGGACCCCCGGGATGCGTGGGTTTTCAGGGCTGGAGGCCAGTCCAAGAGCAGCAAGTGGGTTGGAACGGAAAGCCCGAGACGAAGAATGTTTTGGTCCGAGAGAAACCCGGGCGCGGACTTCCATAACATTCGCGGCAATGTAGATCGAAGAATGGAGCGGTGCATGGAGGAGAGCGGTTGGCAGGGAATCCTTTTGGCATGTGCCGGGATTGATCGTTTGGGGGGATTGAGGAGCGGACTGGAGATGGAACGACTGGCAGTGGAGTGGATGATCCCAGCGCCCGGGCAGGGGGCATTGGCTGTGCAGTGCAGAAAAGACGATCCCCGCACTCTCGATCTGCTTCTGCAGCTGGATGATTGCGGGATTCGTGCGCGGGTGACGGCAGAGAAAAGTTTTTTGTGTTCCTGGGGAGGCGGGTGCTCCGAGTCGCTGGGGGCCTTTGCGCAGATCCAACCCAACGGGACATTGCACTTGCGGGCGGGGGTGCGGGGTCGGAACGGGCGTCCGCAGCGAGGCGTTGTGGAGGGACCTTCCAGTGAGGGGGAGCTTTTGGGAGCTCGACTTGCCGAGGAGATGCGACGTGGGTAACGGGGGAAAAGTGTGGCTCGTGGGAGCGGGCCCGGGAGACCCGGGCCTGATCACCCAACGTGGAAAGGAGATTTTATCCCGGGCTGATATCGTTCTTTATGACCGGCTCGTGAATCCGGCAATCCTCATGGGAACCAGGGAAGGGGCAAAACTTGTCGATGCCGGAAAGGCACCCCGGGGCAAAAAAATGCAGCAGGCAGAGATTCACCGCCAGCTGATTCGCCATGCGAAGAAAGGAGCCAGGGTTGTGCGTTTGAAAGGGGGAGATCCTTTTGTCTTTGGCCGAGGAGGGGAGGAGGCGGAGGCCTTGGCGCAAGCGGGAGTTCCATTTGAAGTGATCTCAGGTGTTACCGCGGGTGTCGCTGCCCCCGCGTACGCCGGCATACCTGTCACGCACAGGGGGGTGAGCAGTGAGATTGTTTTTCAAATCGGTAATCGGGCCCGGGGATCGGTAGCAGGGAAAACGTTGGTTGGATACATGACGGTGGAGGGGTTGGATGAGTTTCTTCAGGGTGCCATCCGTCTGGGGTTTGCAAAAAGCACGCCTGCGGGACTCATATCGGGCGGAACGTGCCGAAGCCAACGTATTTTGATCAAAACCGTGGGCACCTTGGCGAAGTCGGCCCGGCGGAGGGGGGTTCAGGCCCCGGCTGTGGTTGTCGTTGGTTCGGTGGTCGCTTTGCGCAGAAAACTGGCTTGGTGGGACAAAAGACCCCTTGCTGGCACGAGGATCGTTCTCACGGCAAGCGATTCCCTTCGAAAAGGCTGGAGGGAGGTGCTGGAGGAAAATGGCGCGGAGGTGTGGGAAGTTCCGATGACAAAGACCGAGGCTTGCCCTCCCCAAGCAGGATGGATTCCCAAGATCCATCGGGCGGACTGGCTGATTTTCACAAGCGCTGCCGCAGTACGAGCCTTTCCCGGGATCGTCGGTGACTGGCGAAAGATCGCTTGTTGTCGCGTTGCAGCGGTGGGTCGATCCACGGCCGTCGTGCTGGAATCGATCGGCCTTAAGCCCGACTGGGTGGGGCCAGGGCCAGGTTCCAAGGAGTTGGCTCAGGGTTGGCCAAAGTGGGCCAAGGGAAGAGTCCTCCACCTTACGGGGGATTCAGGCAGCGGGGAGCTGGCAATGCTTTTACGGAAAAAGGGATTATCGGTTGAGCGTTTGGTGATATATCGAAACCAGGAGGCTCGGTCCATTCCCTTCCCGGTTCGGGATGCTCTGGCGCGGGATGGGGCCGACTGGGTCGTCTTTGCGAGCGGAACAGCAGCAGAAAGATTCCGTAAGGCTATCCCCCAGTGGACCTCGGAACCAAGGGTGGTTGCGATCGGTCCCGCAACCGTGCGAGCAGCAAGAAAGGCAGGCTGGAAGGTTTGTGCGGTGGCAAAGGAGCCCTCGGTACGCGGGGTTTTATCTGCCATCCTGCGAAAATCATGAGCCCGACGGCTGATCAAAAGATGGAGGAGGGCCACATGGCTTTGGCCATGGGGGAGATGAAAGATGCCGCGGCGTGTTACAGGTGCGCCGCCGAAATAGACCCCGGGAACGCGGAAGCCTGGCAGGCTCTCGGGATGTCCTTGGTAAAGCTGGATTGTTTGGAGGAGGCCATTTCCGCCCTTAAAAAACTGGTTTCCTTGAGGCCCCGAGACCAGCTGGCTTACACCAGTTTGTCTCTGGCTTACGGAAGAGCAGGCAAGATTCAGGAGGCTGAAGAGATGTCGGCCAAGGCAAAGGTCGCGGCTTGGGGCGGAGATCCGGGGAAACTAGCAAAAGGGTAGGCTTTACCTGGGTTTTTCAGACGGTTCGCTGAGCCGTATTTTGTCCCCTAACACAACGCGCGAGCCACCGAACTGGACCGCTTTCCGATATGAATCGAGGGCGATCTGGGTCTTCCCCAGTCGGGCTGTCACATCCCCAAAGTGCTCGAGAAGCGTGGGGTCATCAGGAACCTGGCGAAGAGCCTCCTCGATGAGGGGTTGGGCAGCCTGGGGATTTCCCATCTGAAAAAGAGCCCATCCTTGGCTGTCCAGATAAGCGGGATTTCCCGGGTTGAGAGCGAGGGCTTTCTCGATCAGGTTGAGAGCTTGGGGCAGGTTTTTTCCCCTTTCCGCCCACATGTATCCCAGATAGTTCAGCGACGGGTGATGGGCTGGGTTGAGTTGGAGTGCTTTCTGAAGGGCTGCCTCGGAACGTTTCGGCTGGCCCGACTGTTCACAGGCTGAACCGTACTCAAAGTAAAAGCCCGCATCCAAAATGCCCGGTTTGCCCTGGGCGAGTCTCTCCACTTGGGCAAAGGTCGCCGCTGCCTCGGCCATCCGATTCTCAGCTTTTTCGGTCAAACCGCGAACGAGGAGAAGTTGCAGTGAGTCCGGGTGTGCCAAAGAGGCCTGGGACAGGGTGTGATGAGTGCGACGGGTCTGGTTCTGCTTGAGTTGGAGAAGGGCCAGGCGAAGGTAATCGGCAGGGTCGGTTTTTCCAAGACAGTGCAGGGCCAGGACTCGATAGATCTCGGCCCGGGCGGGAAGATTGAGCTCCTCATACAAATTTGCCATCACGGGATAGAGATTCGACCGGTTCGGTTTCTCGAGCTCCGCACGACGCAGCAGCTGGTCTGCCTCGGGGGATTGATCGTTCAGGATGAGCACCGCAGCCAGCTGTTCTAAAAACGAGACCTCCTCCGGCCGCTCGTCGACAAATTCCCTGAAGTAGCGGATCGCCGTGGGCAGATCGTCTGCGGTTAAGGCAATCTCGGCGGCGCGAAGAGTGAAGCCTCCCAAACCGGTATTCAGATCGGCCGCTCGGATAAAGGCCGGGAGGACCGAGGCCGCGATTTCTTTTTGGGATTTTCTGGAAAGTGATGTCCCGGAGCGAAGAAGACCTTCGGCGACGCGGGCTAGACGGGCAGGATCATCGATTTGCCAACCTGCCAGGGCGGTCAGGGCATCACGTTGCGCCTGAATGGCAGCTTCGCCCTGTTTGGATCCTATCAGCGCCAAACAAAGAAGGGTGGAGCGTTCCGCCTCATCCTGGGGCGACAGATCGAGGGATTGAAGGAGGGGCAGTGCCTCGTTCGTGCGTCCCAGGTCGATAAGAGAGGCCGCCTTTGCAAGGGCGGCCTGCCGGGATGTCGGGTCGGATTCGAGGGCACGGGTGTAGGCCTCGAGGGCGATACCGCTCAAACCCAGGGAATCGGCACGACGACCTTCCGCAAAAGAGAGGGCGGAATCGACCCGATCATTGCGTGCCGGATCAACGGCGGGAAGAGTAAGGGGGGCAAGCGCAAGCAGGACGCAAAGCGCCCAAGGCTTACGTCTTGTACCGGAGACGCTTCTTATGGCGGTTCGCGCGGCTACGCTTGCGGCGTTTATGCTTTGCGATTTTTGATTTCCGCTTTTTCTTAACTGAACCCATGGGGTCATCGTGGCGTTTCGAGGGTTAGCTGACAACCTTATTTAGCGGGTACTCGATGATACCCTCGGCGCCCAGAAGCTTGAGTCGCGGGATGATGGAGCGAACCGTTTTCTCCTCCATCACCGTCTCGACGGCGACCCAACCGTCCCGTGCCAGCGGGGAGATGGTGGGGTCACGGAGGGAGGAGAGGGTTGAATTGACGGAGCGAAGACAACGGCGAGGAACATTCATTTTCAACCCCACGAGATCTCTGGCACGAAGAGCCCCCTCCAGAAGCATGGATAGGTTTTCAATCCTGGTTCGGTCCGCTCGATTGGACCAAATCCTCCGGTTGGCAATGAGTTGAGGGTACGACTCCAGGACGGTGTCCAAAATTCGCAACCCGTTGGCGGCGAGGGAGGATCCTGTTTCCGTGATGTCGGCCACCGCATCGGCCAGTTCGGGAACCTTCACCTCCGTTGCCCCCCAGGAAAACTCCACCTTGGCCCTGATCTTCCGCCTGGTGAGGTATTGTTTCACCAATCCCACCGCCTCCGTTGCAATCCGTTTTCCACGAAGTTGGGCAGGACGGCGAATCGGGGAGCGATTCGGGACCGCAATGACCCATCGGGCAGGTTGAGCGGTGGCTTTGCTAAAACGAAGGGTGGACACCGTTTGCACCTTCGCCCTGGTTTCCTGGATCCAATCACTCCCGGTTAATCCCAAGTCCAAAAAGCCATCCTGAACATAGGGTGCGATTTCTTGCGCACGCAGAAGGCGAACCTCAAAATTTGGGTCATCGATGGAAGGACGATATGTCCGGGAGGCACGGGAGATGGAGTAGCCCGCCTTTCGAAAAAGCTCGAGGGTGGGTTCCTGAAGACTGCCCGAAGGGAGTCCGATTCGGAGGGCTTTGGCCATCGGAAGAGCCTAACTCAGGTGGGCAACCCAGTTCAACCCAGTCAAACAATGGCCGGCATCTGCTGCGTGATGCAGTGAATCGCTCCAAGGCCGGCTACCAAGGCTTGGCAGTCGATTCCAACCACCTGCCGCCCGGGAAAATGAGGCCGAAGGAGATCGAGGACCACCGAATCGGTTGGGGATTGAAAAACAGGAACCAGCACAGCTGAATTTCCGATATAGAAGTTCGCATGGCTGGCCGGATTTCGATGATGGGGACCGTCCGATCGCGGAGGCATGGGAAGTTCAATGATTTGAAGGGGGTTGCCGCGGGAGTCCCGCGCGTGGCGGAGGCGTTGGAGGTTCTCCAGCAAGGGAGCATGGTTTGCATCCCTTGTGTCGGGTTCCACCACGGTCACGACCACACCCGGGGCGAGGAACCGCGTGATATCGTCGATATGCCCGTCCGTGTCGTCTCCCTCCAAGCCATCGTTCAGCCAAATAATCTTCCGGATGCCGAGCCATTCTGCGAGCCGCCCTTCAATCGCCTTCCGGTCGTGGGAGGAGTTGCGATTTGGGTTCAGGAGACACTGTTCCGTGGTGAGAAGGGTTCCCAGTCCATCGGTGTCGAGGGAACCGCCCTCCAAAACAAAATCGTGGCGAAAGCAGGGGGTATCGGTCATACGACAGGCGGCGAGGGGAATCACGTCATCCTTGTCCCAAGGTCCGTATTTTCTGCCCCAGCTATTGAAGATGAAATCGTGGGCGATCCGGCGTGGATTCCCCGAATCCCTGCGCAGCATGAAGATGGGGCCGCTATCGCGAACCCATGCGTCATCGTTGGGAATGGTCACAACCTGAAGATTTTCGGATGGGATCTTTTCTTTTTCCAATCGCTCCTGGATGGATTGGGCCGCCCCGCAATCTGTGGCCAAAAGGATTACTTTTTCGCCCGGAAGAAGCGCTCGGATGATGTCCAGATAGGTTTGCTGAACCGCCTCGAGCAAGCCCGGCCATGTTTCGGCATTATGGGGCCAGGCCAGAAAGGTTGCCTCGTGTCTCTCCCACTCGGCGGGAAGACGATACTTGGACCAGTCGGGGTCGGAGGGGAGGGTCGTTTGATTCAAGAGCGAAGAAAGCGCTGGTCCAACCCCCCGTAGGCATCGATTCGGCGGTCACGGAGAAAAGGCCAGTGTTGTCGGGTTGTGGTGATTTCCGAAAGGGGCAGGGAAGCCTGAAGGACCTCGGGTCTGTTCGTGGAGGCCTGGGCAATCCCATGACCGAGCGGGTTGGAGACAAAGGAGGAACCCCAGAAATTGAGATTCCTTTCCCATCCCGTTCGATTGATCGAGAGGACGAAAAGACCGTTCGCTATCGCATGGCTTCGTTGAATTGTTTGCCAGGCGCTCCTTTGGGTTTCGCAAATCTCTTTTTTCTCCCCGCGAGCCCATCCAATCGCCGTCGGGTAGATCAGGATTTGGGCTCCCCGTAACGCCATCAGACGAGCGGCTTCGGGATACCACTGATCCCAGCAGACCAGCACCCCCAAACGACCGACCGGGGTATCGATTGGCTGAAAGCCCGTGTCTCCGGGAGTGAAATAAAACTTTTCATTAAACCCAGGATCATCCGGGATGTGCATCTTGCGATACGTTCCAAGGATTTTTCCGGTCGGGCCAAAGACGACGGCTGTGTTGTGGTAGAGTCCGCCGGCACGTTTTTCAAACAGACTGGAAACAAGGGTGATCCTGTGTTTTTTTGCGGCAAGGGAAAGAAGCCGGGTTGTCGGACCCGGGATTGTCTCTGCCAGTTCGAAGGCCTTGTAGTCCTGATTTCGGCAGAAATAGAGTGAGCGGAACAGCTCGGGCAAACAAACGAGCTTGGCGCCTTTTCGTGCGGCCCAGGCAATCCGATCCAGCGCAACTTTCACATTCGTCGAGGGATCGGACGTGCAAGACATCTGAATCAGAGCCACGGGAAGATTTTGCGAACGGGCCATGGGGTAGTTCACCGCAAAGCAACGGCGGGTGCGAGGATTTCAGACAGCACAAAAGCTCTTCGCCAGTCCGGCCCATGGGAAGCATCGCGAGCCGCCGTGCGTAACCCAAGCGGCCGGTTTGCGAGCGAGGGTTCCTGAGGATTTGTCCGGGGCGGGGTCAAACCCGTTGCAGCCATTGGCTGAGGGGAAGGCGTGGGAGGGAGGATGCGAGGCGGAATCGCCTGTGGCTTTGGAGAGGGAGGGGGTGACTCATGACGTCGACGCCCCAGCGCCTCCATCAAATCCCCAAACTCATCCAGCGGATCGGAAAGCTCGCGGGGTCGTTCGGAATCCGGAGCAACGGTTGGCCTTCTTTTCAGCCACCATTGGGCCAGGCTCGCGACAATAAAAACAACTGGAACTAGCCAATCCATGGAGGTGAGAAGATCTTATTTCGGGCCCAATTTTCCGGAATCCTTGGCGATCGAGGCACGCATTTCGGTATCCGCCGAAACATTGCGGATCTTCTGGTAATCCATGATTCCCAGATTTCCCTTCCGAAAGGCCTCCGCCATGGCAAGGGGAACCTGGGCCTCCGCCTCGACCACCTTCGCACGCATCTCCTGTTCGGCGGCGACAGCGGCGGCGCGGCGCATTTCCGCCTTCGCTTGGGCAACCTGCTTGTCCGCATCCGCCTGTTCCGCCTGAAGTTTGGCCCCGATATTCGTGCCAACACCGACGTCTGCAATGTCGATGGAAAGGATCTCATAGGCTGTGCCGGCATCCAGTCCGCGATTCAGAACGTCTTTCGATATGTCCTGAGGATTTTCGAGAACACCCTTGTAGGTCTCCTTGGAGCCGATCGCGCGGACGATGCCTTCGCCCACGCGGGCGATGATGGTTTCCTCCGTCGCCCCGCCCACAAAACGGTCGAGATTGGAGCGGACCGTGACGCGCGCCCTGGCTCGCACGGTAATTCCGTCCTTGGCGACACCATCAATGGTGCCTTTTCCGGACTCCGTTCCCGGACAATCAATGACGCGCGGGTTTACGCTGGTGCGGACAGCATCAAACACTGTCTTTCCGGAGCCCGAGGTGGCCAAGTCGATCGCACAGCATCGGTTAAAGTCGAGTTTAATTCCTGCCTTGTCGGCAGCAATCAGGGCTCGGATCACCTGGTCGACGCTGCCGCCTGCGAGGTAGTGGGTTTCCAGTTGGGCGGTGGAGACCTCGATCCCGGCCCGGACGGCCGTGATTCTTGCATTCACAATAAGGGAGTTCGGAATCCCCCGAAGGCGCATCGCGATCAAGGTGGGGATTCCCACCGGAGCGCCCGAGGTCAGGGCGCGGAGCCAGAGCCCGAAAAAATTAACGAGAACCAGGGCAAAGAGGAGTGCGGCGACTCCGACGGCAATCAGAAGGAATAAGGGCATCGGATATTCTTAGGGGAAAAAAGCGGGTCAGGGAACAAGAAGTTCCAATGAATCTCGTCTTGGAAAAATGGCATGAATCAGGATTTTTTTTGGGTGACCTTCACAGGCTTTACAAAAATCGTGATGCCCTCGACCTGCTGGACCTGGATCGGCGCTCCCTGCGGAATAAAGTGACCTTCCGCCAGAACATCGACGCGATGCCCGTTGAACACGGCGGTGCCGCTGGGACGCAAATCGGTAAAGGCCGTGCCCATGCTTCCGGGGCTGAGGCCGATGGGGTTGGGCACCGAGGCTGGGGGGGAGATGGTGTTCAGGCGAAACGGTTGGAACAGAATGGTTTCAGGAAGAAATCTTGCAGCCAGCAGGATCGCACCAAGTCCACCAAAGAAACCAAGGGCAAGGTTGATGGCGGGGAGGTGCAGCTGGGGCATGCTTGGGATGGCTGGATCGGAGGGATATCGGTCGACCATGGTGTTGAGCGCCGCGAACAGGATCAGGGCGAGGCCCAGGAGCGCAGGGATCAAAGTTCCCGGGAAAAAAAAGAGTTCCACGATCAGAAGCGCAACTCCCAAAAGCAGAAGCAGGGCGTTCTCATAGCCGGACAGTCCCGCGATGTGGTGGCCAAAAAGAAACACGAAGGCGCAAATCCCGCAAAGAACCCCGAATAATCCGAAGCCGGGGGTTTTGAACTCCAGATAACCAAACAGGAAGGCCGCCGTGAGAAGGAGAGGGGAGATCGTGACGATCCAGCGACTTATGTTTTCAAATCCGGTGGGTTCGATACGGACAATTTGTGCGCCGGGACGGATTGTTTTTTCGACCAAGGTGGGCAGGTCTGGAGCCACGCCTGCCGCGAGAAGGGGGTGGGAGGGACTTCCGACTCGTCGTGTCGCTTCTTGGGTGGTCAGGGTAAGGATATCCCCCTTGGCGACAATTTCGCGCCCCTCGATCTTGAGACCCATCTGTTTGTTGACCATGGCCTCAAAAATTGCGGGATTGTGCCCATTCTCCTCGGCAGCGGCACGGATCAAGGCGGCGTAACCTGACACGAACTTGGGCGGCAACTCCTTGGGGCCCTCCTGACCCATGGTTACCGGGGATGCCGCGCCTATGATGGATCCTGGGGCCATCCAGATATGGCGGGTGGAGGCGGAAATAAATGCTCCTGCGGAGAAAGCCTCCTTGTTGACATACGTGTAGGTTTGCTCGGCGGGCTGAAACTTCGCCAAGGTGGCCATGATCTCTTTCATGGCTTCGCCCTCCCCACCCGGTGTGTCCATATCCAAAACAAGAGCGGATGCGTTTGCCTCCATCGCATTTTTGACCCCTCGACGAACCACGTAGACGGTTCCCTTTTGGATCTCCCCTTGGATCGGAATGACGTAGACAGGCCCGCCCGACTCCCGCGGGGTGGCGGCAGATTGCAACGGCAGGGCAAGGATCAGGAGGGGGAGAATGCGCGCTGAAGGATTTGAACCTCCGACCAACTGCGTGTAAAGCAGCCGCTCTACCCCTGAGCTAAGCGCGCTCAACATTTTCCCAATCCTACCGCACCCCCTAAGGATAACAAACCACTTGCCACACCAAGTGGTCGCCGTGGGAAAAGCATACGACAGCCGTGGTGTAGTACTGGTCCTGACTTTCGACCGCGATCAGCAGATGCTCGTAGATCCAGTCGAACCCCTGTTCATGATTGGGCATCCGGCCGAAAAAATTGATCACGCTCATCTTATTTTGCCCTACCAGAAGTTCATGCAGTTGCTCAGGGGTATAAGGCGCGGCCCCGGCCTGAAAATCCGCGTCGACACAAAATCCCGTCGTGCCGATGAGGGAGAGCGCAAGAACCGACCCCAGTAGGCAACCTCGCAAGCTTATCATCGCTTCATTATCCGAGGTTCTTGATAATATGCCAGCCTCGCCTTGACCCCGTCCCTCCCAAACCTATGGGTGGATGCGTGAGAGCATCGCCATTCGCCGCTTTTTGTGTCCTTGCGATATTTTCAGGGTCCGTGCTGATTGCCGAGGAGCAACAGGAGGCGGAGAAACGTTTATTTGCCAAAGGTCCTGCTCCAGCGAAAGGGGAGAGCGGAAAATGGGGTTTTCTCTCCCCGGATGGGACGTGGGCCGTGGAGCCGAAGTTCATCGAGGTGAAGCCGTTTCAAGCGGATCTGGCGGCTGCGCGTGAAAACGAAAAGTGGGGGTACCTTGATCCGAGCGGAAATTGGAAAATTCCCCCCCGTTTTTCATGGGCGGGTGAGTTTTCTGAAAACCTCGCCCCGGCCGCCGAAGGAGACCGATTGACGGGAAAGTTCGGCTATATCGACCGCCAAGGCCGATGGGCAATTGAGCCCAATTACATTTGGGCCCGTCCTTTCCAAGGGGGATACGGTGCGGTGAAGGATGGATCGAAGTGGGGTTTCGTGGATGCGAAGGGAAAAATGGTCGTGGAAGCCGAGTATGACCAGGTCGGCGGCTTTTCGGATGGACTTGTTGCCGTGCAGAAAAGCGGCCCTCCCGGGGATAAAAAAACATGGGTTTATATTCTTCCGACCGGGAAGAGCCCGTTTGAAACAAAGTTTGCCTGGGCCGGTCAATTTTCCGAGGGATTGGCGCGTGTTCAGATGGAGGACCGCATCACGAGCAAATTCGGCTACATCAACAAGCAGGGGGTGCTTGTCATTCCCGCAGAGTTCGATGAGGCGACAGATTTTCGAAACGGGCAGGCCCACGTTCGCATGGGAAATCAGTTCAAGTTCATCGATGCCCGGGGAAAGGCAAGGGAGTGACCCAAGAGATTTCTTGTCATGCCCACAACTTGGGTTAACAACAGCCCATGATTCTGACCACGATGACGCTGGGTGCGGTGGCGACTCTTGCTGCTGCCGCACAACTGGCAAAACATCGTAACAAGATTCCGCACTTCCCCATATGGGTGGGCTTGGGGTTGACGATTCTGATACCTTCGGTGCTGATCATTTTCATTATCGAATGGATGAGTCTGTGCTCTTGGAACCCTTTGATCTGGATGGAGTAAGGCATTTTTATCCCCAGATCTTTCAGGGATTGTCACCGCAACAATTAGGATTAGTATTTCAGCGGAATCAGGGCAGTCGCCCCCAGTTGATCTGGGGGAGGAAAGTCCGGACACCACAGGATAATCCGCCCCGGGAAAGCTGGGGGCAACATCGGCGCAAGCCGCGTTGACGGAAAGTGTCACAGAAAAAATACCGCCCGGCGCAAGTCGGGTAAGGGTGAAAAGGCGGGGTAAGAGCCCACCACCTTTTGGGCAACCAAAAGGAATGACAAACCACGGATGGTGCAAGGCCGAGCAGGGGGAACGGGTGATCCGCCCGTCCCGCGCAAGCGGGACACTCCCGGGTTGGAGCCGCATTGGATGGGTGGCAACACCCGACCAAAACCCGCCGTGAGGCGGGTTAGAGAAATGGCTGCCAACTCATCAGGGAAACTTGGTGAGTCACAGAATCCGGCTTACGGATTCCACAGGAACGGGGGCCGGGTGGCAAAAAAGCCATCCGGCCTTCGCCTTTTTAGGTCTGTTGATAGGCAGCTTCCACTCGCTCCGCGATATCCCGAAACTGGCTGTCCACCTCGTATATCTTCTTGAACTCCTCCAAAGCCTCCGCTTTCTTCCCCATCTCCTCAAGAATCACCCCCAGATTATAAATCGCGTCCTTTTTCACGTTATCCATGGCCACAATTTCGGATGCAGCAAGGGCATACTGTTTGGCCGCAAGATCCAGCATTTTTCGCCGCTGATACGAGACCCCGAGCAGGTTGAGCGCACGATGCCGGACCGAGGGCTGGCGGAGTGCCTGTTGCAGTTCGGGAACGGCCTCCTTGTAGCTGCCATGATCGATCAGGGCCTCTCCCAACTCGAAGCGGTACTGCAGGTCGTTCGGGTACCGCTTCACCCGATCCTTGGCTCCCTCCAAAATGACCGATTTTTTGCGGGCCAGAATTTCATCACAGACGGAGTCGTCGGAGCCCGCGGCCTTCGCCTGTTCCCACTCCTGGTCCAGAAGGGCACATTGGAGCCGAAACACCGCCTTCTCCAGAACAGGGTCGGTCTTTTGGGTCAGCTCATGGGAAAACTGAAACCATTGCAGGGCATGATCGAGGGACCCCTGGGTCTCGCACAGCTCCGCAATCTGTTTCGCCAGGACAACGTTCTGGGGCTCCTTCTCAAACTGGGCGTGCAGACGCGCCAACTGCTCCGCGATCGCCTCCGCCGTCTTGACGACTTTCGAGGCGGACTCAAGGGCTGAACTTTCCTCCTTGTTTTTGAGGGAATCCCGGAAATCCTCCGATTTTTCCCATCCCCCGCTTTGGGTGGCCACCAAGGCGCTCGCATCTTTCATTCCCTTCAGGGCAGCGCCGTCGTTCGGGGCGATTTCCAAAATGGTCTGATAAACATCCCGCGCCTTGCTCATCTGTTTTGCCGCGATCAGCGCGCGCGCCAGGCCGTGTAGGTTCTGGGTGTCTTGAGGTTTGGCGCTCCGAACCGTTTCGTATGCGAAAACCGCCGTCCCAGGAAGGTCGTTTTCCAGCGCAATTTCCCCCAGCGCGGCGTTGGCTTGGGGGCTGAAGGGATCCAGGTTGAGGGCCTCCTCCAGCTTGGCCAATCCCGAGCCGAGCGATTTGCCGACCGCTGATTTCGCCTGCATGACCGCGGGTGCAATGCGTACCGCCGCCATGCTCTTGTCCATTTTGGATGCCGACTTTGCCTTGGCAATCTGGCTGGCACGGAGAATTTTTCTTCCCTCCAGAAGTCCCGGATGAGCCTCAAGAACAGGGGGCATCAACAGGATCACGTAGTCGTGATTTTGCCGGGCCATGGCATCCTTCGCCTTGCGAAAGGTGTCCAAATGGGAACCCGACAACTGCGCGGACGTGACTTCAGGCATGATCCAGAAGAATACCCCAAAGTACGATTTTCTCCCAATGGAAAAAATCCAGACTGGTTTTCCTTGCCCTTTTCTTTCCCGTGGGCCAACTCGCAAGGAGTGCAAAGTCCGGTTCCCTACCTTCTTTTGGCCTTTTTTCTCGGCTCTTTGCCGTTTGGTCACTGGCTGGCCTTGTTTTTTAACGTGGATTTGCGAAAGCAAGGCAGCGGAAATACGGGTGCAACCAACGTGAGCCGGGTTCTCGGCAAAAAGTGGGGCTACCTGGTTTTTGCGTTGGATTTTGCGAAGGGATGGCTTCCGGTCTTTTTTTCAGGCCATTTGGGGAATCTCAGCGACCCATGGGTCGTGGCAAGCGGGGGCTGCGCCGTGTTAGGGCATGTATTTACTCCGTGGCTGGGTTTCCGCGGTGGAAAGGGGGTGGCGACCTCGGCCGGTATTTTGGTCGGATTGAGTCCCTGGGTGGCCCTCGGAGTCGGTATCCTATGGTGGATCATCTTTCAACTCAGCCGCACCGTTTCAGTGGCCTCCCTTGGAGCAGCGACTGCTTTTCCAATCCTCGTGGCATGGCTCTCCCCCCAAAGAGCGGCCCTCCAGTGGGCAAGTCTTGGTCTGGCAGGGCTGGTTTGGCTTCGGCATCGCGATAACATCCGGAGAATCTTCCAGGGAAAAGAAAAAAGGTTCTAAGCCATGCAAAACGTGATTCTCGGAAAAGGGGAGTGGGGATGGGCGATCGGACAAGTCCTGCAGGACAGGGGTCATGCGGTCACTTGGATGGAAAAGGGGGATTCGGTTGTTCCGGAAAAAACCGACCTTCTATGGGTGGCTCTGCCCACCCAGGCGGTTCGGGAGTGCTGCATGAAACTCAGTGTGCGGAAGCCGGGAATTCCCGTGATCAGCCTCTCCAAGGGGATCGAAATCACGACCGGAAAGAGGGTGAGCGAGATTGTGGCCGCCTTTTTTCCTCAATCGCCTTTGGCTGCCGTATCCGGCCCGAGCTTGGCCGGGGAGGTGATGAAAAAAATCCCCACGGCTCTGGTCGCCGCGTCGCGAGACCAAGGGTTGGCCACCACCGTCCAAAGTGCTCTCCATGGCCCGGGGCTTCGCGTGTATCGGAGTCTTGATCTGATCGGCGTGGAGTGGGGAGGGGCTCTGAAAAATGTCTATGCCCTCGCCGCAGGAATGTGTGCGGGGCTGGGCCTTGGCGAGAACAGTCTGGCTGGTTTGACCACCCGTAGTTTGCGGGAGATGACGCGGGTGGCCGTTTCGCTCGGAGGGGAGGAGGCAACGTTGCAAGGCTTGAGTGGTGTGGGAGATCTCATTCTCACCTCGTACAGCCGGGCCAGCAGAAACCGTCGTGTCGGGGAGAGACTGGGCGCGGGGGATTCGCTTGACCAAGCGTTGGCCTCCGTACGTGGGGTTTGCGAGGGTGTTCCGACCACGGAGGCTTTGCACTCCATTTTAGAGAAAAGCTCCGTGGATGCACCGATCGCCCGAGAGTTGTTTCAGGTCGTGAAAGGGACCAAGACCCCCCAAGAGGCCCTTTCGGCTCTTTTGGATCGCGGATCGAAGATGGAGACGGAGTAAGAAAGAGATTACTGTTCGACGGGACGGGACAAGGGGGGAATGATGTTTCCCTGATGAACGTTGGCCGATGGCTCCATACCAGATTGCGGGTAGAGGACCTTTCCCGATCCCGCGAATTCTTTCAAAAGGTTCTGGGACTTGTCGAAATCTCCCAAAGCGTTTCCCCCCGCGGAAGCTCCCTTGTCTTCCTGCAATCTCCCGCGGGTGGGGAGATGCTGGAGTTGTGCCAATTCCCCTCCTCCGGACCGGTTCAAGTTCCGCCCGATCTCATTCACGTGGCGTTTGAGGTGGACGATCTGGATGCGTTCGGGCGGCACGCCGCAGGCCATGGTTACCCATGGAGTGATGGCCCGACATCAACGGCGGGGGGCACGCGGTTCGCTTTTCTTGACGCACCGGATGGTTACGAGATTGAAATCATTGAAAGGAGGAGTGCCCAGTGACGAATCGACCCATCCTGATAGCGCCATCGATTTTGGGGGCTGACCTGGGATGCATCGACAGGGAGGCGAAGCGGATCCAAGAGAGCGGGGCGGAGTGGGTTCATATCGACGTGATGGACGGCCATTTTGTTCCGAATATCTCGTTCGGGGTCAACATGGTGAGGACCCTTCGCCGCCTGATGGGGGAAGCCACGCTGGATGTCCATCTGATGATCGAGCAGCCCGATCGTTATGCAAACGACTTCATTGAGGCCGGGGCGGACTGCCTCAACATTCATCTGGAAGCCCGACACCAATCCGCCCGAACCCTGGAGTCGATCCGGCAGAAAGGCTGTCGTGCCGGCCTTGCCATCAATCCTGCGACCCTTCTCAAGCATGCGGTTCCCTTGCTGCCCCTTTGCGATCAACTCCTTTGCATGACGGTGAATCCGGGCTTTGGGGGCCAGCCCTTCATGAAGGAGGTCCTGCCGAAAATCCGGGAGGCCAGGGAGATCATTCTGAGGCAAAATTATCAGATCGACATCACGGTGGACGGCGGAGTCAATGACGAGACGGCTCCCAGTTGCATCGGATCGGGTGCAAACATCCTGGTCTCGGGTTCCCACCTCTTTGCCCAACCGGACCTTGCCCAGGCGGTTGCGAAATTGCGTTCTGTCGCGACGGCGGCGAATGTCTCTGGCTGATTCTCGATCCACCCATTATGGACCCAAGCCTGATCCGAAACTTTTGTATCATCGCCCACGTGGACCACGGGAAGACCACCCTGTCCGACAGGCTTCTTCAGGCGACAGGGTTGATCGCGGAACGGGATATGCAGGCGCAACTTCTCGACTCGATGGATCTGGAGCGGGAAAGGGGAATCACAATCAAGGCTCATCCTGTCACTCTCAGTTATCACGCCAAGAACGGGCAAACGTACCGCCTGAACCTGATCGACACTCCGGGTCACGTGGACTTTTCCTATGAGGTTTCACGCTCCCTTGCGGCCTGTGAGGGGGCGCTTCTGGTCGTGGATGCCGCCCAGGGGGTGGAGGCTCAAACGGTCGCCAATGTTCACCTCGCCAACAAGGAGGGTCTGACCCTCATTCCCATCATCAATAAAATCGATTTACCCAGCTCCGACATCCCCGGCGTCAAAAAACAGCTGGAGGAGATTTTGGCGATTCCCGGGGAAGAGGCCATTTTGGTGAGTGCAAAAACGGGGCAGGGGATCGAAGACGTCCTGGAGGCGATTCTTGCCCGCCTGCCCGCGCCAAAAGGGGCGGAGGGAAAAGAGTTGAAGGCCCTCGTGTTTGATAGCGTGTTCGACACGTTCCGGGGGGTCATTGCCTACGTTCGGGTGATCTCCGGGGAGATCACCGCGGGCACGCCCATCATGCTCATGCAAAGCGGTCGAAAGTACGAGACCAAGGAGGTGGGCACGTTCAGCCCCAAAATGACGGTCGGCAAAAAGCTGGGTCCGGGGGATTCCGGTTATCTTGTGGCCAATTTAAAAACGACGGCCGAAATCGACATCGGGGATACGATCACCCATGCGATTCATCCGGCCAAAGAGCCGCTGACGGGATTCCGAAAAGTTCAGCCGATGGTTTTCTCCGGCCTGTATCCGATCAACACGGATGACTTCGAGAAGCTGAAACTTGCCCTTGGAAAACTCCAGGTGAATGACTCGTCCCTGGTTTTCATTCCTGAGAGCTCCCCGGCACTCGGCTTTGGATTCCGATGCGGGTTTCTCGGTCTTCTCCACATGGAAATCGTTCAGGAGAGGCTTTCCAGGGAGTTTGGCATGGAGGTTCTCTCAACGTATCCGAGCGTGATCTACGAGGTGCGCCTGACCAGTGGAAAGGTGCTATCGGTTGAAAATCCGGTTCAGCTCCCTGACCCCAGCGTCATCGAGGAGATCCGGGAGCCGAGGGTCACCGTGTTTCTCCTTTGTCCCAACGAGAATATTGGGGATCTGGTATCCATGGTGAGGGAAAAACGGGGGGAGGTGACGAAGACCGACTCCTTGGACGGGAAACGTGTGATGTTAACCACCGACATCCCTTTGAGCGAAATCCTTGTGGATTTCAGCGATCGCATCAAGAGCATCACGCGGGGATACGGGTCGATGGACTACGAGCATGGTCCTTATCGGGCGGATGACCTGGTCAAACTGGAGATTCTGGTCAATGGGGAGCCGATGGACGCATTCTCCTGTATCGTCCACCGGGAAAAAGCCCCCGCGCGGGGACGTGCGTTGACCGCAAAACTCAAGGAGGTGATTCCACCCCAGCTCTTCAAGGTCTCGCTTCAGGCGGCCATCGGGGGCAAGATCGTTGCCCGTGAAGATGTGAAAAGCTTTGGAAAGAACGTCACCGCGAAGTGCTATGGGGGGGATATCACCCGAAAACGGAAACTTTTGGAGAAACAGAAGGAAGGGAAGAAGCGCATGAAACAGTTTGGCAAGGTGAACATACCGCAGGAGGCTTTTCTCCAGGTCCTGAAGGCGTTTGGGGATTAAGGGATGATCGATTTTTTTTATTTCGGCAAAGCGAAGGAGGAGAGAAAGCAACTCCATGCCATAAGCCATTTTCTTGCAAAGAAAGTCCACTACGGCAGGGACGTGCTCTCGGAAAATCTTCTCGAACGGTTGGGACAGGCGAGGGAACTGGTCCGAGAAGCCCGTGGGGTTTTCACCCCATCGGCCAAGCGCCGGTCGATTTTGGAAAGATTGGAGAAGGAGTACGGCGACCTTCTTCGGACCGATCGTCATCATGGTCGCAAAGAGAATGCGGAGGTCGCTTTGGTCGCCATCGTGCTTGCGTTGGGGGTCCGGGCTTATTTTCTCCAGCCTTTCAAGATTCCGACACACTCCATGCGGCCGACCTTGCTGGGGATCCTGAATCAACCGGAAACAGCTCCACCCCCCTCGATTCTCCAAAGGGTTTTCGATTTTGCGTGGGAGGGAAAAAGCTACCACCGGGCCGTGGCACCAAGGGACGGGCAGATTGTCTCGGTTCGTGAAGGCAGACTTTGGGGAGTCATTCCGTGGACAACGACCGAAATCATCGGGGATGGATGGACGCAGACGGTGCTGTCCGGATTGTCAGAGGCCCGTGAGGGCGGATTGAGAGTTCGAAGCGGGGACCGGGTTCAGGCGGGCGAGGTGCTGGTGAACTTCAGTTCCGCCACGGGGGATCATCTTTTCGTCAACAAATTCATCTATCACTTTCGTAAGCCCAAAAGGGCGGAAACCTTTGTTTTTACCACGGAGAATATCGATGGGATCGAGTCCGGGCTGCGGCTACGCGGCATTGAAGGGTCACAATACTATATCAAGCGATGCGTTGCTTTGGGGGGTGACACGCTACAGGTCAGACCCCCTGAACTGTGGATTAATGGAGCCCCCGCCGAGGCTCCAGCCTGCCAAAGGGTTGCGAGCCTCAAGGGCGGATATCCTGGTTACACTTTGGGACCGACCTACCTGAATCAGCCTGGAGAGACATACCGGGTTCCCGACCATGACTACTGGGCCATGGGGGACAATAGTCCGAACAGTTTTGATTCCAGGGGCTGGGGTGCGGTTCCCGCAAGAAATCTGATCGGCTTGGGAGCGGTGGTCTATTGGCCTTTCACAAAGCGATGGGGCTGGATCCAATAACCCACCTTAAGCGTATTTGTCGCACAATAAATATTGTATCAAATTTAATTCTTAGCTCTCAATATAGCCCGTACCCTGCTTAATAGTGCCTCCATTCTCCTGGCAGCTTGTGAGCGATGACTTACGCTTCTTTTGGTTCGGGCTCCAAGTTCTCCGAATGTGCCAAAAAAACCTTTGGGACGAAAAATAGGGTCATAACCAAACCCCCCTGTCCCTCTCTCTTCCGTGGTGATCCGGCCCCAAACCCTGCCAGTTTGAGTCCCCAAAACACGACCATTCAAGGCCAGCACCAGAGCGGCTTGAAAGTAGGCTTTTCGGAGTCTCCCCGAAAAGGATCTCATGGCGTGAAGCAGCTTGGCACGGTTCGTTTCGTTGGTGGCATTGGGGCCGGAGTACCGGGCCGAACGAACTCCTGGTCGGCCCCCCAAGGACGGCACAACGAGGCCGCTGTCATCCGCCAGTATGAGTTTTCCAGGGAGTGCGCTGCTCAACGCCAAGGCTTTGATCCTCGCATTGGCCATAAACGTCTTGCCCGTTTCCCTCACGGGGGGCAAGCGCGGTAAGCAGTGGAGGTCGCGCACGATCCACTTCGAGCCGAAGAGGGACCTGAATTCACGGGTTTTCCCGCGATTCGTCGTCGCAATCCACAAAACGGGAAGTGAGGTTCGACTTGCCATAGCGCTTTGCGTTTAATAACCGCAGCACAAAATTATGCAAACCCGCTCCCCTTACCCTTTTGCGGAAATCGAACCTCGATGGCAGGAAATCTGGGCCAATGCCGACTGCTTCCGTGCCCCTCAACCCGGGGAAAAAGGGGCGGAGAAACCTAAAAAATATATCTTGGACATGTTTCCCTACCCCTCCGGAGCGGGACTTCATGTCGGGCATTTGGAGGGCTACACGGCAACCGATATTGTTGCGCGGTACTGGAGAATGCGCGGAAACAACGTTCTCCACCCCATGGGATGGGACGCCTTCGGTCTTCCCGCCGAACAGCATGCTGTTCAAACCGGCACTCACCCCCGTCTGACCACCAAGAAAAATATCGACAACTTTCGAAGGCAGATCCAGGCCATGGGTTTCAGTTACGATTGGTCGCGCGAAATCGATACCACCGATCCCGACTATTTCCGATGGACCCAGTGGATTTTCCTTCAGTTGTACGATAGAGGCCTGGCTTACGTGGCCGAGGCCCCCGTCTGGTACTGCCCCGCCCTTGGTACGGTTCTGGCCAATGAGGAGGTTCTGAATACGGCCGAAGGCCCCCGCTCGGAACGCGGCAACCATCCTGTCGAGAAGCGCCCGATGCGGCAGTGGATGCTCAGGATCACCGAGTACGCGGAACGACTCCTCCAGGATCTCGACATGCTTGACTGGCCGGAGTCGCTCAAGGAGATGCAGCGTAACTGGATCGGAAAAAGCGAAGGTGCGGAGGTGCACTTTCGGGTGGATGGATCGGATCATACGATCCCGGTTTACACAACGCGGCCGGATACCCTCTTTGGGGCAACCTACGTTGTCCTTTCCCCCGAGCATCCCCTCGTCCCCGCCCTGACCTCCCCTGCGCAAGCGACGGCCGTTGAAAAGTATCGAAAAGACAGTTCCTCCAAATCCGACCTGGATCGCACCGATTTGGCGAAAACCAAGACCGGGGTGCCGATCGGACGTTTGGCCGTGAACCCGGTCAATGGTGAAAACGTTCCCCTGTGGGTGGCCGACTATGTCCTCGCCTCATACGGGACCGGTGCCGTGATGGCGGTTCCCGCCCACGACGAGCGGGACTTTGAATTTGCGAAAACATTCGATCTGCCAATCCGAGAGGTGGTGCGTGGTCCTGACTCTCATCCTGCTGACACCTGCTTTTCAGGCGAAGGGGTGAATGTGAATTCAGGATTCCTCGACGGCCAACCCACCCAGCAGGCAAAAGAAACGATCATCGGCTGGTTGGAAAGCCGGAAACAAGGACGGCGACAGGTCAGGTATAAACTGCGCGATTGGTTATTCTCCAGACAAAGGTATTGGGGCGAGCCTTTCCCGATTGTGTGGGACGGCGAGAAGCATCAACCCCTCACCCCCGAGGACCTTCCCCTCACCTTGCCCGAGATGCAGGACTATCAACCCTCCCCGACGGGTGAGGCCCCCTTGGCGAAGGCCAGATCCTGGGTTCATCTGCCCGACGGTAGGATTCGTGAAACCAACACCATGCCCCAATGGGCGGGCTCCTGCTGGTACTATCTCCGCTTTTGTGATCCGAAAAATTCCCAGGCTCCGTGGAGTCTCGAATCGGAAAAATATTGGATGGGGGATGGGGGAGTCGATTTGTATGTCGGCGGCGCAGAACACGCCGTTCTTCATCTTCTGTATGCCCGCTTTTGGCACAAGGTTCTCTTCGATCTGAAGCTCGTCTCCCATCCCGAACCGTTCCGTCGCCTCGTGAACCAGGGCATCATTCTCGGCGAGGATAATCGGAAAATGTCAAAGTCGTCGGGGAATGTCGTCAACCCGGATGATGTCATCGCACAACACGGTGCGGATGCCCTGCGGGTGTTTGAAATGTTCATGGGACCTCTGGAGCAGATGAAGCCGTGGAGCTCGAAAGGAATGGAGGGTGCCGTGCGTTTTCTTGCCAGGATTTGGAGACTCGTGTGTGAGGAGCACGAGTCAGGGGAATGGGTCACCTCCCCTGCCCTGACGGATTCCCCGCAGGATTTGGAAACGGTCCGCGCTCTTGCCAAGGCGACCGCCAAAGTCTCCTCCGATATCGAATCTCTCCAGATGAACACCGCCGTTTCGACCCTGATGATCCTCGTGAATCATCTCACGGGACTGAGCTCCCGGCCCAAGTCCGCAATCCTACATCTTGCCCGTTTGCTCGCCCCCTTTGCGCCACACCTTGCGGAGGAGATTTACCACCGGCTGGGGGGCGATGGACTGGTGAGCCTGGCGGATTGGCCCACGTATCGCCCCGAGGATCTGCTCGAGGAGACGGTGGAACTCCCGGTTCAGGTGAACAGCAAGGTGCGGGGAAAGTTGAAAATCTCCCCCCGTGCCACCAGGGAGGAGATTGAGGCGGTTGTGCGAAACCATGCCGAGCTGCCGCTTTGGACCGGCGGGAAGAAAATCGATAAGATGGTCATCGTGCCGGGTCGGATTGTGAACTGCATCTGCGCATGAACCCTTGGACCCTGCGCCGTCGCGAGAGAATCCTCATTTTGGGGGCAGGCACAATCCTTGCTTTGGCCTCTCTTTGGCATTATCTCGCGTAACCCATAGACAAAACATCCCCCTTCGATCATAATTTTGTCGTGAGCCATCTTCCCCTGCCCCAAGTTGTGGAACGAATTCGGCAAAAGGATCCCCGTTTTTCCGCATCTGCCTACGATTTTGTCCGACGCTCCCTGGATCAATCCCTTCGAAAATTTGTCCCCAAGGAGGAGGATAGACCCGCCCACGTTCGCGGCCATCAACTCCTTGAGGGATTTCGCCAGCTGGCGCTTCTGGAGTTCGGTCCCATGGCAAAAACCGTCCTGAACGAATGGGGAATCGAAAATTGCAGCCAGGTGGGGGAGATCGTCTTTCAGCTGGTCCAGCATGGGATCCTCGGGAAAAGCGAAACCGACCGGCCGGAGGATTTTCAGGAAATCTGGACCTTTACCGAGGCCTTTGTGACCCCTTTTCAGCCGCAAAAAGCTGCCTTGACCGTCCGCAAGTTGCGACGGGAGCTGTCCCCTGCCCCGCGAATTCGGAGAAAAAGAAAGAACGACTCAACCTCCTCCTCCAAGAAAACCTGATATGGCGGAAGTCCAAAAAAACAACCCGGCCATGAGCTCGGAGATGACAAAACGCTTTGTCCAGTTTGTCATGGTTCAGGCCCAAAACATTCTTTACGTGCTGGGCCGGATTCCCACCCCGGAGGGAGACAGGATCCCGCCCAACCTGCAGGCGGCGAAGATGATGATCGATCATCTGGAGCTCATTCGCCTCAAGACGGAGGGGAATCTTTCCCCCCAAGAAATCAAAATTCTCACGGAGGCACTTCAACAGGTTCAGCTGGCTTTTGTGGAGGCCAGCGGCGGCACGCCAGCGGGCATGATGCCCGATCGGGGTCCTCAGGTGGACCTGTCCGGTCTGGAGGAGGATACTATGCCGGAGGAAAATCCTGACCCATCCGCTGTTGCACCCAAAATGAAATCCACCCCTGAAAAAGGCGATCCTGCTGAAGCCGAGGACAAAAAGAAGTATTTCAAAAGTTACGGATAATCCGAGACCCTCTTTATTTGGGAGGGGTTCCAAAAAGGCTTTTCAAAACGTTCACCGCCTGACCGGCAGCATCTCCCGAGCCTTGTGCACCCGTTGCTTTCTCCAGAATCTGCGCTCCGGTCCGAATTGCCGTTCGCGCCAAAGCCCCCTTGAGCTTTGGCTCCAAATCGTTCTTGGGGGCGTCGAGAGTTCCGGACAGCTGTATGCTTTGCACGGAGTAGCCGTTTTCCAAACGGGCGAAACACTCGCCGCCGGTTAATGCATTGACCTTACGGCCCAGGTCTCCCTCCAGGCCAAGTTCGACCCTCCCATTCAGGGAATTTCCACGAATCTGAATCTGGCCCACAGCCCGTAACAGACCGGGCGCCTCGGCAATGATTTGTGTCACATCATAGAATCCTGGACCCAAATTCCACGTGGCATTTGCCGTCGTAAGCGGACAACCCCGCAGTCGGGGCTCGCCGGTGAGGAGACCAAGAATCCCCAGGATTGTTTCCGAGCCACGACCTGGCTCGAGGCGTGCATCGACCAGTTGAACCCTTCCATTTCCAACGGGCCCCCCGTCCTGCCAATCCTGTAAAATGAAATCCCCCGACATGGATGCAGGAATTTCAAAAAGTCCGACGCCAATTTTCCCCCCAGGCACGGCCCACCGGTTCCATGTAATTTTTCCCTTCGGATGCGGTGCTGACCCGGGAACAAACTCCCCCGACATCTCGAGGGTCCCTCCCGATTTTGCTTTAACGGCCAGGGAAGTCAGAAAAACGGTTGGGCCGGCGTACCGACCCCTCGCCTCCACCAGATCGACCCGCCCCAGCCACGGGAGCGGAGTCTGGATCTCCCCTTGCGCCAATGAAAAGGTGGTCATCTGTTTACGGGGCTCAACCAGGGCCGTGATTCCACTTACCCCCCACCCCCCTGTTGTTGCGGATGGGATGACCTGAAGTTCACGGATTTCTACCTTTCCTACCTGGACATCGCGAAAAATCTCTGACTTGGAGCCCGCCGGAGAGGGGCTTGGCGCGGGGGTGTCTCGCGCAGGGATTGGGTTACGTCCTCCCTGGATGCTTAATTTGCCAATTGTGATTTCGGGAAACCGAAGAATGCGATCCAGGAGAAGCCTTGGCGAAATCTCGGTTCGAATCTCCCGAAAATCCCAAAGGCAAGGTCCGGGTGCACCCGTTCGGCTCTGAAAACCAGCCGTGTACACGGAAAAGGAGGACCATTCGAACGGCTCAAAATCTCCCTCCGTTTGCAACAGGGAGGACACTTGCCGCGAGGCCAATTGCTGAAACTCATTTCCACCCAACCACCTTACGACCCAGATCGGCAGAAAAGCCGCTACCGTGACGAGAAAAACCAACCCGAGGCCCAAAAGACCGATCCACACCCATCGATTCGGAAAGTTTCTCTTGGACTCTGGGGATGGTGACACCCCGACTTTTCTATCAGAAACGGTCCAGGGCGGGAGATTTTTTCTACGTTGCCTTTGACCCTTTGTCGGCTTTCTCTTGGGGGATGTTGGTTCTTGAATCGATCGATCTTCAATTGGGAGAGGAAACTCCCCCCCTTCTCTCCGGCATATCCGCGTGGTATCCCGCTGGGCATTTTGGGGCCATCATCGGTCCCTCCGGTTGCGGCAAAAGCACGTTGCTCAAGGTTATTGCAGGAATTGTCCCTCACACCTCGGGATCGATTTACTGGCAGGGCAAAAATCTGGAAGCCGAGGATCTCCCCCCCCATGAACTTGGATACGTCCCGCAATTCAGCTGCACGCAACCCCATTTGACGGTGCGGGAGAATCTGATGTACGGCGCCCGTCTCAGGCAACGCGGACCAACTTCGGAAATTTCCTCGCGTGTGGATCAAGTGACGGAGGAGACGGGCCTGACCGAATTGATGGAGAGGCGGGCAGGCGTTCTTTCGGGAGGCCAGCTCCGTCGTCTCGCCCTGGCCATGGAGCTGACCACCCAACCCAGCCTCTTGCTGGCCGACGAGGTCACGAGTGGCCTTGACCCCAAGTCGGAGGAGGAGATCACAGAACTTCTGGCCTCTCTCGCCCAAGAACAGGGCCGACTGGTCCTGCTGGTAACCCACAGTCTCCGGCAGGTCCAGATCTATGACTCCGTTACAGTCTTAACGGGAGGACAGCTGGCCTACTCAGCCGATTCACGTGATTTGGCGGAATATTTCCAGGTTAACAGCCCTGAGGCCCTTTATCCGGTGCTGGGAACACGGGACTCCAAGGATTGGGCCTCGGTCTGGGCGGCACAAAAAAAGCCGGAGGCGACTTCCGCGAAAGATAGGATCGGCGAACTGGAATCCCTTGCGATCTCGGAGCAAAAAGAGAACACGTCCTATCTGCCCGGTTTCTTCTCCCAAGCTGCGACCTGGTTCGAACGCCGGATCCGGATCTTCTTTCGTGACCCTGCCCAGGTTTTTCTTCAGCTTTCCCTGCTTCTGGTTTTTCCGATTGTGGTCACCCTGTTTGCATACCGCGGATTGCCGGAAGTTCGAAATATGGCGATGTCCTCCGACACCGGGGTCGTGGAGATGCTCAAGGAATCGCTCGCGTTCACGATCCAATCCAGCCGAGTGGGTACGTTGGTGAGCGGGTTGGCCATGTTTCAGGTCATTCTGCTGGCGCTGATGGGATCGAATAATTCCGCGCGGGAGGTGATCGGTGACCGGGCGATCATGGAAAAGGAAAAATTGGCAGGGCTTCGGCCTGGATCCGCCCTGGTTGGCATGGGGCTGTTTCTCAGCATCTTGGTTCTGGCACAGTCGATCTGGATGACCCTGTTTGTCCGGGCCGTTTGCCAGTTCCCCGGGGATCCCTTTCAACAGTTTCTTCCGTTCCTTTTTGTCACAGGCGCTGTCACCTCATTGTGCCTCGCAATCTCCAGCTGGTCCTCCTCTTCCGAACAAGCCTCCCTGGGGAGCCTTTATCTGGTCGGATTCCAGCTTCCCCTGTCCGGCGCCATTCTTGCACTGCCCGATTTTCTGGGCGTTGTGACTCGCCCCTTCATCAGTGCGTACTGGGCATGGTCCGGATACCTTCAGACACTTCGGGATACACGTTTCTATGACCTGGTGAAGTTCATCACGGAAACTCCCTTGGCTGCGGCCAATCTGTCCCTTTGGATTTTACTGGTTCATATCCTGCTCGGACTTGTTTTGGCTTATTTCGGAATCCGTCGCAGTCAATGGCGGTAGTTGCCCCTCCAGCGTCTTTCGCGATAGGATAAGTTATGTCCCGTCGGGCTCACCAAAAAACGCCTCAGAATCTTTTCTTTGGTCTGATTGCAGGCTTTTTTCTCCTCGCTGCGATCGGTGCCTACGTTCTGCAAAAAGGGTCGAACCCGTACCGAACGACCGAACCCCTCAAGCCTGCCGACTATTTCGAAAATGCAAACAGCCTTCGAGGCAATGTTTATCAGGTCGAGGGGGTGATTCTCAATGCCCTCGCCCAGAATCCCGAAAAGGGACGTCTTTTCAGTATTTCCGTGACGAGTGAGTCAAAAAAGTGGCCCATGCCGATCCTGATCCCTGCCAAACTGCGACAGATCAATCTGCAAAAGAATCAATCCTACCGGGCAAAGTGCAAGGTTGACGATACCGGCATCCTGGTGGCCGAGGAGATTCAAAAGTCGTGAATATTTGGACCCGCTGGATTGTGGTGATGGGGTATTTTCTTCCGCTTGCTGCCTTGCCTCAGGAGGGCGACTCGAAGGCTGCCACGGGTGGTGCGCGACCTCCCCAGATGAATCCAGGGTTCCTCGGGCGGGATGTCCCAGTTGTCGATCCGGGGTCGGACAACGCCACCTTCGACGGGAAATTATTCAACCTGAATAATAACCGTCTTTTCCGCTCCCGCTTTGAAAAGTATCTGAATGCCCCTGCCGAGACTTCGGAAGCCGATCAGCAGTATGAGAAAGTCATGAACGAGATCCTTTCCCTGCTCAGCCCAGGCAAGGTTAACACGGAAAATCTTGACGCAGCATGGAAGCTGTTACCGAAAGCTTCGGAGTACCGCAGCGACGCCAATCTATGCAACGCCATGGCGGATGTGGTTTACAGCGTCTGGCTCGCGAAAAACGAGGTTGCCCGGCTTGAGATGGCAAACCGAACGCTTCAAAAGGAGAAATCGGCTTTGGAATGGAACTATCGGATGAACATCGGGTCCAGCCCGAAAATCACCACCCCAACAGGAACCAATCCAACCACCCAGAGCTCCATCCTGTCCCCGGAGGACGAGGCAAGGGTCGAACCGATCAAGGAGGCTCTCTCCGATGTTCGAAGCACCTTGGCCAACAACAAGCTGAAGAAGGAGGCCTCCATCGTTCAGGCCAAGATCGATTTTCAGACCATGATCATCCAATATTTTGCCCAGCGACGTTTCCGTCATGTGTTGATTGGAACCCGCTTTTATCGTGCCCTTTTTGGGGATGGCGACAACCGCATCAGCGCCCTGGATCAGATCTCCTCCTCCCTGCCCGTTGACAAAGATGCCGGTCAGGTAAAGGTGAAGGCGAAGTTGGATCCGAAGGTTTCAGGAAGAGGCGGTTCTGGGGCTTATGTCGGTGCGGGAACAGGAACAAGTGCAGACGGCACCCGGAAATCTTCAGGGGCGGGCGCTGATACCTCCTCCTCCGGAGGGGCCTTCAGCGCGGAGGGGATGCAGTTTGGCGTCGAGAATCTGGGGGTCGAAAGCCTCATCAGTGCGGGTGCTTCCGGCCTTAAGGCCTTGGGGAAAATGATCAACTCCTTGGGTCAACTCGACTCTCTGGCCAACGAGGCCATCCGGGACGTGGATGAAGGGGTCGAGGCCTATAAGTTTCTCCTTGAAAAAAACGAGCTGAAAAGCGCGACCGAGCGCCTTTTTGAGACCTTCATGATGGGGGAGTACCTTCCCTCCGTCCGGAAATTATCCAGGGACGAAAAACGCCGTGCCCTGGAGTTCACGCGAAAGACGAACGAGTTGCTGGCCGCGCTCGAGGTCAATGATCTCAGCCGAGCCGAGGATTTGATCCGTGAACTGAGTCAAACCGCCCGAGACTTTGACACCTCCAAGCCCTTGGCGGTGGTGGAGACGGCAAAAACGGTCAGTGCGATGCATCTGGCCAAGGCGAAAGCGGCCGCCGCATCCGGGGATAAAAATACCCTGGAAACGGAGCTTCGCGCTGCCACGGAAATATGGCCGCGAAATCCGGCCCTTGCCGAGGTTTCCAGCGCCATTTTCAGCCAGACGGATGTCCAGCAACAGTCCTTGAATGATTTCGACCGGCTTCTCGCGCAAAAGAACTTCCGCCAGATCTTTGATGACAAAGTTCGTTTCATCGCGGCAACCGCCATGTTCCCGGACCGGCAGGAGAAGCTTAAGTCTGTGCTTGATCGGGTTCAGAGTGCCGAGGCCGCCTTGACGCGATCCCTCGAGCTGGCCAAACGGGGGGATCCGGCGGGAGCGTGGGAGAGCGTGGAGCGCGGTTTTGCCGATTACCCCGATGACCCCAAGTTGAATCAGGCGCGTGCAGATTACACCACCCAAGCCGCCGAGTTTGTCCACTCCATCCGCACCGCCCAGGAGATGGAGCGGAAACGGCAAATCGGCTCAAGCCTGGCCTGGTACCTCCGCGCCTATCAGGACTATCCCAACAGCGAAATTGCCCGGGACGGAATCGACCGGATATCAGCCGATATTGTGAAATAAAGACAACCTTAGCCCGCACTCTTTTTGTCCCGGCCACGCCAGCGCCACCGCAAGGGACAACCGCCCAGCTGGAAATGTTCCCGGACTCGATTGCTGAGAAAACGTTCGTACGCCTCGGTCATCACTCCCGGATGATTCACGAAACCCACCAAGGTGGGCAACGGCCCCTCCACCTGGGTGGCATAGTAAATGCGCAATTTTTTCCCTCCTTGGACAGGCGTGCTGCGGGACTCGGTCGCGCGGGAAAGGATCCGGTTGAGCTCCCCGGTCCCGATCTTGATCGAACGGGCCTTTCTCATGTCTGTCACGGCTTCACTCAGTTGGTCAAAACCGCTCTTTTTTACGGAGCTGAGAAAAACCATCGGCGCATCGGGAAGAAAAAAAAGGGCTTTGCGCAAAGCCGTTTCATACTCCTTCCGAAAGCTTGCCCCCTGCGTCTGCCGACCCCCCTGGGATGCCAGGTCCCATTTCGTAATGGCAACAATGCAGGGTCGCTGGGCTTTCTGGACCAGCCCTGCGATCTTTTTCTCCACCAAACCCACACCCAACACGGAGTCGACCGCAAGAATGGCCAGATGACATCGATCGATCGCATGAGCGGTTCTTCCCCCCATGATCTTCTCCAGCGGATCTTCCACCCGTCTTTTTTGCCGTAATCCTGCTGTGTCGATAAACAGAACCTCCTCACCGTTTATCTCAGCGGGCACATCCACCGCGTCACGGGTTGTGCCCGCAATGGCGGCGACCATCGTCCGATCCGTTCCCGCCCAGGCATTCACCAGGGAAGATTTCCCTGCATTGGGGCGCCCCACGACCGCGATTCGGGTGCGCTCATCCTTCTGGCGATCCGCCTCAGGCCACAACTGGGTTATTTCACCCATCAGGTCCCCGAATCCAAGGCCATGTTCGGCCGAAACCCTGAAACCGTCACCAAAGCCCAGCTTTTGAAACTCCGTCAACACACCTCTGTCGTATCCGGGGTCCATTTTATTGACGACCAAGGTGACTTTTCGGCCTGCCCTTCGAAGCCGTTTAGCAACCTCGGTGTCCAGGACATGAAGCCCCTCTTTCCCATCCACCACCAGAAGGACACGATCCGCCGACGATATGGCCAGATCCGCCTCCCGCTCCACCGCCTCCTGCAATCCTGCCCCATCCTCCAGCCCCAACCCTCCCGTATCGATCAGAACAAAGGGGCGTCCCTCCCAATCGGCATCGGCGACCAAACGATCCCGCGTGACCCCCGGTCGATCGAATACCAAGGCAATCCTGCGTCGGCAAATCCTGTTGAAGATCGCACTCTTCCCGACGTTGGGACGTCCCACGATGGCAACAACGGGACGGGTCGATTTAAAGCTGGGTGGGTTTGCCATAATTGGACTGATGAAGCAGATCCCATCCCTGTTTCAGGTAGATGACCATGGATAAGGATGTCATCGCCCCTGCCGCCCATAGAACGGGCCAAGTCGATGCATTCCCAGGCAGCAAAAGTCCTAGCAGAACAACCCCAATCTGAAAGAAGGTGCAAACCTTCCCGGTCCAGTGAGGTTTCACAAAATGATACCCATGCAGAAGAGTTCCGAGAAAAAGCGTACCCGCGACGATGACAAAATCGCGACTGACGACCAAAACAGGAAACCAAATGGGCAGACGCCCCTTTCCTGCAACCCCGATCGTGCCCAGAAGCACGATTCCCGTGACCAAAAGCAGCTTATCCGCGATCGGATCCAGAATCCGCCCCAAATGGCTCTGTTGCTGAAAATGTCGCGCAATCCACCCATCCACTCCATCCGTCAAGGCAGCCAACGCAAAAAAGAAAATCGCCGCATAGTACCATCCATTCCCCCGATACCCCTCCTCGAAGGATTCCCGATGATAGAGTAGGGCTCCCGCAAAAAGCGGAACCATCAGAATCCGTACAAGCGTAAGGATGGTTGCAAAGGTCACACCGATTCCCCCAGTTTGCCCTCCTCCCAAAGAAGCCGCGTTCGTGCCAGGCGGGCCACAACCTTCGTTTTCCCCAGCACCGCCAGAAGCGGGAAAAGAGAGGGTCCGACCGTATGCCCGGAAACCGCCGAGCGTAAGAGATGAATCACCTTGGCAGGTTTGGGTAGACCCAGCTCCTCGGCCACTCTTTTGCAAACCGCCTCAGCCGCAAGGTCGCTCAGTGGGTCCTCCGCGGCGGTGAACCCCTTCTCCAATGCCCCGAGCCAAGAGCCAGCTTCGGGGTTGGAAAACTGCTTTTTCCTGGCCTCCACAGAGTAGGGGTAATCCTCGGTCAGATACGGATCGAGCCATTCAGCCAGCTCCTTGCCCGTTCGGATCTTCTCCCGGATGATTCCCAGAAGACCATTCCTGAGCTTGTCGGGAAGCGACGCCACGGCGGGCCGGCTTTTTGCCAAGGAACTTTCCGCAAACGTGGCGAATTCCTCGTCCTTCATCGCCCTCCAGTACTCCCCGTTGATCCAGAAAAGCTTTGCCCCGTCGAACCGCGCATTGCTGCGGTTCAGATCCTTAAGATCAAAGCGACGAACAATCTCCTCGATCGAAAGAATTTCCTCGTTTGCACCCGGCGACCAACCCAAAAGGCAAAGGTAATTCCTGACGGCGGCGGGCAAATATCCGCCCTCCTCATAAAAGCCCAGGGCGGCCCCGTCATCCCGTTTGCTCATCTTCGAGCCCCCTTGATTGAGAATGAGGGGAATATGGGCGAATTGCGGCAGGGTCGCCCCCAGGGCTTCATACAGCGCAATATGCTTGTGGGTGTTGCTTAAGTGATCCTCCCCGCGAATCACATGGGTGATGCCCATCTCCAGGTCGTCCACAACATTGACGAAATGGAAAACGGGACTTCCGTCTTTCCTTCGAATCACGAGATCCGGTTCGGTCGTGCGGTCAAAGGTCACATCGCCACATACCAGATCCTTCACAACTCCCGGGGTTTTGGGCATTTTGAACTTCAGAGCCCCACCATCCTCATAAGTCCTTCCTGTGGCCTGTAACTTCTCCAAATAGTGGGCATAGATTGCACCCCGCTGACTTTGGAAATACGGACCCTTGCCCCCCTTCATCCCTCCACTCCCGTCCGGCCCCTCATCCCAATCCAATCCGAGCCACCGCATCCCCCTGAAGATTACATCCACCGCCTCCTGGGTGTTGCGGGATTGATCGGTGTCCTCAACGCGAAGAACGAAAGTTCCCCCCATGTGGCGCGCATACAGCCAATTAAAGAGAGCCGTCCTTGCGCCTCCGATATGAAGGAGACCGGTCGGAGACGGTGCGAAACGAACTCTGACATTGCTCATCTCCCCTTTCTGCCCATCTTTCACCGCCGCTTCAATGACCGAAGAGTGTCTCCTACACCAGATCCAAATCGATCCGTCCGCTGCTGGCCACCAGGTGAATCTTGCCGCCCGGCTCCATCCAACTCATCCGCACCTTTCCTCCCGCCTCCTCCACCATCAAGGCTCCCGCCGCCACATCCCATAGGCTCACCCCCTGCTCGATGTAAGCATCCAATCTTCCCGAGGCGACATAGGCCAGATCCAGCGCCGCCGAACCCATCGCCCTCAGCTTGCGGACCTTGTCACCATAGTGCTGATACAGACTCAGGCACTTCTCAATCGTTTTTTTTCCTTTCGAAAAACCCAGGGCAAGGATGGCTTCGGCAAGGACCCTCCGCTGGGACACCTGGATGGCGGTTCCGTTGCAGGTCGATCCACCCCCCCGATGCACGGAAAACATCTCGTCGCGGTTGGGATCATAGATCGCTCCCGCCAAGGTCTGTCCATCCAGCCGACACGCAATGGAAACGGCGTAATGGGGGATTCCGTGATACAGGTTGACCGTCCCGTCAATCGGATCCACAACCCACTCGCGTTGCCCTGGCTTGGCCCCCTCCCCACCCTCCTCCCCCAAAAAACCGTCTTCCGGGCAGGCTTGTGAGATTTCACTCCGTATCTGCTCCTGCACTCTTCGATCCAGCTCGAGCTTGATGTCGTGCTGCTCGGCGGAATCGACCCGAAGCACCTCGGCTTTCGCCTTTCGAAGGGTGTCTCCCGCATGGAGCGCGACCCTCTCACACGTCCCCCGGAGGACCATGGGGCTCGGGCTCAATCAGGCCTCCGCCGGTGCAAACAAGGGTGTCTCCTCATCCCGGGTCAACTTGATCGACATCATCCGGGATACTCCAGGCTCTGTGGCAGTGACTCCATACAGGAGATCCGCCGAAGACATCGTCCTCTTGTTGTGAGTGATGACCAGAAACTGGGACTTTTCGACAAAGCGCTCGATGATCTGAACAAAACGCGCCGTGTTGCTCTCATCCAACGGTGCATCCATCTCGTCAAGGACACAGAAGGGGCTCGGCTTCACGGAGTAGATCGCAAGCAGAAGAGCCAATGCGGTCATCGCTTTCTCCCCACCCGAAAGTTGTGAAATGTTCTTGGGCTGCTTGCCGGGGGGTTGCGCCTCAATGTCGATCCCGCCCTCCAGGGCATCCTCGCCCTCCGTCAATTTGACGGTGGCACGCCCGCCCCCAAACAACTCCCCAAACAGGGTCCCGAAGCTGATCCGCACCTTGTCGAAGGTCTCCTCGAAAAGCAGACGTGTGGTCTGATTGATTTTACGGATCGCCTCCTCCAGTTGCGCTTTTGCCGAGATCAAATCCCTCTCCTCCGTCTCGAGAAACGTAAGACGGTTTTCCAGCTCCTCATACTCGGAAATCGCCTCCGTATTCACGGGCCCCATTTCGTCCATCTTCTCCTTCAGGGCTTTCGCCTCCTCCTCCAACTTGGTCCACTCCTCCTCCGTTTGAGGCAACCCATCCCCCTCCAACTTTGCTTCCATCAAAGGAGTGGAGTAATCCCTTTGCAACCGCTCCGCAAGAGCCTGTCGCTGAAAATCAAGGTGGGAACTCTTGACAGCCAACTCCGCAAGTTGGTCTTTTGCCTTTTCCGCAACCTGTCGCCAATGGGTGACCTCCGTCTCCTTCTCGGCCAACAGGGTAACCTCGGCATCACGGGTCTGCTTAAGGCCGGCGGTCGAACCCTCGATCTCTTGGGCACGCCGACTTGCGATCTGCTGGGCCTCGAGGGATGAGAGGGACTCCGCCCGAGCTTTTTCCATTCGTTCCGTATCCAGGGCGATCTCCTGCCTCCGTTTGTTGACCAGTTCCACCAACTCTCCCCGACGCGCCTCTGCGGGTTCCAGCTGGAGGTTGCAAGAGTCTCTCCTTTGCTGTTGGGCAGACCTTTCGACCCTTCGCTCGGTCAGGAGTTCATTACAGCGGGCCTCCTCCGCCTCCGCCTGAAGCCGGGCCTCCTCCGACTGCCGAGCCTCCAGTTCCAAACCCTGCTCGAGGGTCATCCACTTCTCCGCCTCGGAGCTCTTTTCCGCTGCCATCTTTTGATGCAGGACGATTTCCTGCTCCACCCGTTGCATCTCATCCTTCCGCCGCGTTCTTTCGGCAGTCAGGGCCCGAACCAAAGACTCCTTGCGATCCTGCTCCCTTCGGATTTCATCCAAACCTTGTCGCACCGCTTTTTCGTGATCGCTCGCTTTGTGAAGATCACCCCGAACCGTTTCGATCAGAGCTCTCGCTTGGGATGCCTTTGTGGAAAGGTCGGATGCTGCCTCCCCCGCCTGTGCCATCGCTTGCCGGGCTGCCTCAATCTCCGCCCGCCCTGGACGGGGAGTGCGGGCTTTACCCCTCCGTTGCCACCCCCGGGGGCTGATCATTCTTCCGTCCCGGCAGATGATGGTTGCCTCAGGCCGGGTTGATTGGAATGCCTTGGCCTCTTCCCACGAATCCACGATGCAAATCCCATCCAAAAGGTTGGGCAAAAGAGTCTCCCACCCGGCTCCTCCCTGCACGTAATTCCATGCCCCTTCTGGCCAATCTTTCCCTGCTGATCCTTGGGTCTGGCGAGAAAGAAGAATTCCCGAAGGCCCTCCCTCCCCGGTCTCCAGCGATTCGGCCATCTTGTCCAAATCGTCCACCAGAACACCGTCCAAAACCGGTCCCAGCGCCAGCGCCACAGCCAGCTCATAGCCCGGACGCACTTTTAACGCGGGCCACAAAGCCTCCCCACCCTTTTGCCCCTTTTCCATCCAAACCTTGAGGCATGCTTCCGCATCCCCAGCCGAGCGCTCACAAAGTGCCTCCTCACGGGAACGTGCCAGCATCTTTTCCGCCTCGGCTTCGGAGAGCTTTTTCTCCGCATCCGTCAGGTTCGACTCCGCCCGGCGCAACGCCTCTTCCGCCCTCTGCACCCTTTCCCTTGCTTCCGGAACGAGATCTTCCGCTTCGTGCACTCTTCGGATGAAATCCTCAAGGAGAGATCTTTCCCTCTGCTCCTCCGATTCGATCCCGGGGATCTCCTGTCTGAGTCTCTCCAAAGACTCACTTCTTTGACGAACGGTCATCTCCTCGGCACTTCCCCTGGCTTTCGCACCTTCCGCCTCGCGGCGGGCCGACTCCCGCCGGGAACGGATCGACTCCATGGCAGCCACCGCCTCCTCCCTTTTCTTCCGTGCCGATGCCGCGTTTTCCTGCGCTTCCTGACAAACCTGTTCGGCATTTTGGAAAGCTGCGGAAACCTTCTCCATCTCCGCCTTCAGGGAGCGGATCAAATCCTCCTGGGCGGAAGTTTGTCTCTCGGCCAGGGCAATCTCTCCCCGGGCCCTCTCCATCGCAGCCGCCAACTCATCCGCCCGCTGGGCTTGCATGCTGGCTCGCTCGCCACATCGCACCTCCTCGGCACGGGCTGCCACCACGTCCCGCTCCGCGTCACGCCAGGCACGATCCGCATCCTCCAGCTTCCCTCTCTGTCCCCGGACCGCCTGCTCGCAGCTGCTTTCCGCCTGCTGGGCGCGTTCCAGATCGGCCCTGGTTTTTGCCTGACTGCTGGACAGTTCGTCGATTTTCAAAAGCAGCTGATCCCGTTGCCGTGCGGATAGGGCGAGGTCAAACCGCTTCAGCTTTTCAAAGATCTCACGATGCCTGCGGGCTTTTCCAGCCTGCCGCTGCAGGGAGCCAATCTGCCTTCGAACCTCCCGAAGGATGTCGGCCAGACGCAGGAGATTTGCCTCCGTCCCCTCCAATTTTCTCTCCGCCTCCCGCTTTTGGACCTTGAAACGCATCACCCCCGCGGCCTCCTCAAAAATGGCGCGCCGATCCTCCGGTTTGGAGGACAGGATCTGGTCGATCTTTCCCTGCTCCATGATCGAGTAAGCCGCACGACCTATTCCCGTGTCCAAAAACAGCCTTTGGATGTCCTTCAAGCGGCAATCCACCCCGTTTAATGCGTATTCCCCTACCCCATCGCGAAATACTCGTCGTGTGATCTGAACTTCATGATAATCGGTCCCTAAAACTGTCTCACAATCACTGAAGGTCAGCGTCACTTCCGCCATCCCGCTCGCCTTCCTTCCGGCGGCTCCGTGAAAAATACAGTCCGCCATCTCCTGCCCCCGCAGTGCCTTGGCCGACTGCTCCCCCAAAACCCACCGGATGGAATCCAGAATATTGCTCTTCCCCGTCCCGTTGGGACCCACAATCGCGGTGATTCCTTCATGAAAATCCAAAACGGTTCGATCGCAAAAGGATTTAAATCCCTCCATCTCAAGACGCTTCAACTTCATCGCTACCTATGCCTAGTGACAGAACCACTCGAAGCAAGGAAATCCAAGATCTGGTGTGAATACATTACTTCATGTCTACATATGGAAAATATCCCACTTGCTACGTCCTCCGCTTTTCGTCCATAAGTGTCACTTGATGACTCCCGCCGGATCGAAATCAGGACAGAAAAGGAAAGAGTCCGATTCGATGGGGACGATCGAAGTTCCGGCAGACCGCTACTATGCCGCCCAAACGGAACGGTCGCTGCATCACTTTGATATTGCGCATGACACGATGCCAGTCCCGCTCCTCCATGCTTTTGGCCACCTGAAGCGAGCCTGCGCTCTGGCCAACCAGGAGCTCGGGTTTCTCACAAAGGAAAAAGCCGATCTCATCGTCAAAGCCGCCACCGAGGTCGCCGAGGGCAAACTGGACGACCACTTTCCGCTGCGGATTTGGCAGACCGGCAGCGGCACCCAGACCAACATGAACGTCAACGAGGTGATTTCCAACCGGGCGATTGAATTGGCGGGCGGGGTGCTGGGCTCGAAGAAGCCGATCCATCCGAACGACGACGTCAACATGTCCCAATCCTCGAACGACACCTTCCCCACCGCCATGCACCTGGCTGCCGTATCGGAACTCCAAAAGACACTTCTTCCATCCGTCCAAAAACTCCGTGATGCCATCGACAAAAAATCCAAGGAGTTCAGGGATCTGATCAAGATCGGCCGAACCCACCTGATGGATGCCGTCCCCATGACCTTGGGGCAGGAGTTTTCCGGATACGTCGCCCAACTGGATGCCGCCATGGCCCGGATCGAGGCATCCCTCCCCGAGCTGTATGAGTTGGCTCTTGGCGGAACCGCCGTTGGGACCGGCCTCAATACCCATGCCCAATTCCCCGGAAAAGCGGCTGCTCACTTGGCCAAGTCCACGGGATTCCCTTTTGTTTCAGCCAAAAACAAGTTTTACGCTCTGGCCACGCACGACCCCCTCGTGGCTGCCAGCGGAGTCCTTCGCTCTCTTTCGGTCGCCCTGATGAAAATCGCCAACGACATCCGGTGGTTGGGTTCCGGTCCGAGGGCAGGATTGGCTGAACTTCAACTCCCCGAAAACGAGCCTGGCTCCTCCATCATGCCTGGGAAAGTGAACCCGACGCAATCGGAAGCCATGACGATGGTTTGCGCGCAAGTGCATGGCAACGATGCGGCCATTGGATTCGCCGGGTCTCAAGGCAACTTCGAGCTCAACGTCTTCAAGCCGGTCATCATCCACAACTTCCTCCACTCCGTGCGGCTGCTGGCCGACGCCTGTCGTTGTTTCCGGGAGTTTTGCGTGCAGGGAATCCAGGCCGATGCCGCCAAACTGAAGGAATATACCAACCGTTCCCTGATGCTGGTTACCGCCCTCTCTCCCAAGATCGGGTACGACAAGGCCGCCGAGGTTGCCAAGAAAGCCCACAAGGAAGGCACCACCCTCAAGGAGGCGTGTCTTACACTCGGGTATCTCAAGGCGGACGAGTTCGATAAACTCGTCCGGCCGGAAGACATGCTGGGGCCTAAAGTCTAACGGGGTTTGTTACATTCATCGTTGTTTGGCCCGTACACCAAAGTGGCAAGAAGGTTTATCTTTTTTTTCCTGTTTCCTCTTGCCCTCCAAGCTTCGGATCGGCCGAATTTCATTCTCATCCTGATCGATGACATGGGCTGGAAAGATGTCGGCTTTGCCGGAAGTAATCTGGCACCGACCCCCAATATCGATGCTCTCGCCAAGAAAGGTCTGATCTTCAAGCAGGCCTACGCAAGTGCCCCCAATTGTGCCCCCACCCGGGCCTGCCTGATGACGGGTCAATACACTCCACGGCACGGCATCTACACGGTGATCGATGACCGCCATACCCCGGGATCCCCCCAACAAAAAATCATGGCAGCTGAAAGTAAATCGGAACTCCCTTCCAACACCCTCACTCTGGCCGATATTCTCAAATCCAACGGCTACTCCACAGGCATGGTGGGAATGTGGAATCTTGGTCGCGGGAAGACCGGCCCCGCCAGCCCGCTCGGGCGTGGCTTCCAGTATTTCACGGAACCCAAAGCCCTAGGCTTCGAAAAGGACGCCTACCTTCGAAACGATGGATCTGAACTCACCGACGTCATGACCGATGCCGTCATCAAGTGGATGACGGAACACAAAGACGGCCCCTTTTTTCTCTACTTTGCCCCTCACGCCGTTCATGCACCCTTCGAACCCAAGCCGGAACTTCTTGCGAAATACGCCGACAAGAAGGATCGGATGGCGGCCGAGTACGCCGCCACGATCGAAGGTTTGGATCAGAATATCGGGAAACTCTATGCCGAACTGGAAAAACTCGGACTAACGAAAAACACCCATATCTTTTTCACCTCGGACAACGGCGGGACCCGTCAGTTCAACGCCCCTCTTCGGGACGGAAAGGGATCTCTTTATGAGGGCGGAATCCGTGTCCCCGCATTTTGGAGTGGTCCAGGAGTAAAAGAAGGCTCTGTAAGTGAAGAGCCCGTCTCAAGCATCGACTTCCTCCCCACCCTTCTTGAACTCGCGGGAGTTCCTCCACCCACCAAGCAGGTCGTCGATGGCCGAAGCCTTCTCCCGATTCGCGACCGGAAAGGCTTGGAACGCACCAACCTCTTCTGGCACTTCCCCTGTTATACGGGCAACGCGAAGCCGGGGAGCGCCATCCGCCAAGGGAATTGGAAGCTGATCGAGTTTTACGAAACAGGAAAACCCGAACTCTATGATCTCTCCTCCGATCCATCCGAAAGTAAGGATCTGTCGGGCATCAACGCGGAAAAGACCGGTCTTCTCCTCAAAACCTTGCATGAGTGGCAAAAGGACACAGGCGCAGCCATACCTTCCGGACACAACCCCAACTACGACCCCAACGCGAAAAAACGTACCCGCGAAGATCGTTAGCCTCTTGGATGAACGGTCAGGCCCAGGGGGCCATGGAATCGATGAATTCCCCTCGTGCTTTTAGAGATCGATTCGGGCAGGTTGGGTGATGCCTTTTCAACAGCTCGGCCTCGCAGCCCCGATTCAGCAAGCCGTGAAGGAATCCGGCTACACGGAGCCCACTCCCATCCAGGTGGCGGCGATCCCTGTCATTCTCCAGCGGCATGACCTGATGGGCATCGCCCAGACCGGCACAGGAAAGACAGCCGCGTTCGTTCTCCCCTTGCTTTCCCTCATGGCTGCGAATCCTCCCCAACATCGCGGAATCCGCGGTCTCATCATGGTTCCCACCCGCGAACTGGTCGTTCAGGTCGACGAGAATATTCACAACTACGCCCGCCATCTCCCCCTGAGGATTGCCACGATCTTTGGGGGAGTTAGCGAGCGCCCCCAAATCCGGGCCCTGCAACAGGGCGTCGATCTGGTTGTGGCCACCCCGGGAAGGCTTCTCGATCTGATTCGCGGACGGGAACAAAGCCTTCGGACCCTCGAGTTCCTGGTTCTGGACGAAGCCGACCGAATGCTCGACATGGGATTTGTCCCCGCCATCCGCCAGATCGTCCGTCTTCTCCCCCGCCAACGTCAGACTCTTCTCTTCTCCGCCACCCTTTCCCGGGAGATCGAGAGATTGACCCGGGAGTTCATGCATAACCCGAAACTGATTGAAATCGGTCGCCGATCGAATCCGGCGGAAACGGTGACCCAGTACCTCTTCGAAGTGTCCCACCACGCCAAATCCGCACTCCTTGCCCATCTTCTGAAGAATGAGTCCATGAAGACCGTTCTCGTCTTTTCCCGCACGAAACACGGAGCCGATCGCATTGCCCGCCGATTGGAATCCCTGCGCATCCCCTGTGCAACTCTCCATGCCAACCGCTCGCAAAATCAACGTCTCCGTGCGCTCCATGATTTCAAATCCGGCCGTGTCCGGGTGCTTGTCGCGACTGATATTGCCGCCCGCGGGATCGATGTGGAGGGAATCTCCCACGTGATCAATTACGACTTTCCCCGCCATCCCGAAGATTATGTTCACCGTATTGGCCGTACCGGCCGTGCCCAGGCCGTGGGTGAAGCCATCAGCTTCCTGGCCCACGATGACTTCTCCCACCTGAAAACCTTGGAACGCTTTCTGGGACGGGGAATTCTCCGTAGAAAAGTGGAGGGAGGCTTTACCGAGCCAGCCAACACCGCCACCCCCCATCGACCCGCAGGGCCCCGGGATCCATCGGCTCCGCCTCCCGCCCCCTATCGACCCCGTCGCGACACCATGCCTTGGCGTCTGCGCCGAAGCTGGAAAAACAAGGAGCGCTTTCCTCGTCACCCACGATCGGGAGACTCCTCCGATTCATCGCGGGGCGGAAGGTAGTTTTCAACGAGCAGGAAAGAAGTGCTCTTTCCCAGGCCCGGGTTCGTGCCTCATCAAAACCCCTAGCCGCCAAAGGCCATGGAAATTCTTTCCCCGACCCAGGCAAGAACCAAACCGCCCGCCACACTAGCAAAAACATATCCCCAAGCCGTAAGGGTTTCCCCTCGTCGAAAAAGTTGTATCGTCTCAAGACTGAAGGCGGAAAAGGTGGTGAACCCGCCCAAAAATCCGGTCACCAACAAATGTTTCATGTGGAGACCCATGAACCACCTGTCGGAAACCCATCCATAGATCAGCCCCACGAACAGACATCCCATCCAGTTCACCGCCAAGGTGCCCCAGGGTATTCTTTCGTTGGGGAAAAGATGGATCACCCACGCACCCACGGTGAACCGCAACAAAGAGGCGATCCCACCTCCTAACATCGCCGCTGCGCCGTGACGGATCAGCTCAGGGTTCATTTTCGAAACAAGCCCTTGGCATAGGAAATTCCCGAAAGCCAGCTTCCCACAACCAGGATCACCCCGAAACAAAGCTTTCCAAGGTGTGGCAAAAAAGCCGCAACCAAGGTCATGTCATCCCCTCTTTCCCCCACGGCCTGGATCAGGGCTCCGCAAAAAAGAATTGTCCCGCTGAGCGCAACGAGCATTTCCAGCGAACCGCGAACACGGCTCCCCGTGCGAAAGGTGCCCAAACCGGGCAGGACGGTTGCATTCAAGCCCATGCAGTTCCTGACCCACTCGGTGTTAGCGAGGATCGGAGGCTCGGAAGATTTGCTCATACGCGACCATCGTGGCCAGAAAAGTCACCGGAATTGTGACAAAGAGTCCGACGAGGAGGCAGAGAATGCCCAAAAGATTGATGGCCCCCAGAATCAAAAGCAGTCCCAGATACGGCCAGAAGTTTTTTCTGACTCCGCGCCAACTCAAGGTCATGGCGGTCCAAAAGTCGGACATGCTGCAAGCCGCCAGCGGGACAGCCAGAGACCAGCAGATCAGGAGATACATCATTCCCATGAATCCGGCCAAAAGGGGCAGACCCATTCCCAACAGGAGAGACGGGTGCTCCGCCAACTTTTCCGCCACCACTCCTGAAGCTCCAAACAGGGCAGCGGCAGGGATCAGGGCCAAAAGAAAGGGCCCGAAAGCCAGCAAGCTGGAGACGGTGGTCGCCAGGAAGCAGGGCAAAAAACGATCTTTGACAGTTTCCGTGACGTCTCGGACCCCCCCGGGATGTCCCTTAAGATTTTGGAGGCAAAACTGGTAAACCCCGCCCAGGATTGGGCCGTTCAACAAGAAGGCCAACAACGCGCCTGCCAACGGGATGCTATTGAGGAGAAATTGCCCAAAAAAAACAATCCCGATAACTCCAGTGATTTTCCAGGGATCCTGGCGGTACACTTGCCAGGAGCGGTGAAGGCAATGACCCACGCCGAGCTCTCCCGGCTCTGACAAGGCGGTGGGTGCGGGACGCGTGGAGATCCTGGGGGGAGTACTCTGTGGAGCGGGGAAAAATTCGCTCAACGACCCCAACTCCACCCACTCCCCGCTTCCCTCCGGTTTGATCTTCGTTCGCTCATCCGCACGCCCCTCCCTGATCCAACGACGGATTTCATCCACCGTCACCGGCCCATAGGTTTTGGAATCTCCGCCAATGATCGAGTACATGCTTCATCTTTGAAGCGATTCAACAACCCCACAAGTTCCTTTTTCTTATCCACATTTTAATCTCAGGGTGGCAACGATGTTGATTGCCCTATCCCTTCCCATGGCCAATAACGAAAACATGCGCCGGTCTCTCTTTCCGTTTGCCATTTTGTGGCTTTCCCTCGCGCTGGCGCGTTCCGCACCTCCGATGGAAACCCCCTCACAACCCTTCGATTTTGACTCGTATCGAAGAAACCCCATCGAAGCGAAGCGGAAAGCGACCTACGCGGCGGAGGGTCGTGATCTGCAGCAAAATCTTCTTGCAGGCAAAAAAGGGGGGAAATCGGATATTTCAAAAGAGGCTGCGGATCTTTTCCCTGCGATGGAGAGTATCCCGCTCAGGGTCGAACCCCAGCCGCTGCCCACCCCTCGGGAGCTGACGGATCAGGTAACCGCGAATCGTTGCGGCCAGGACTCCAAAGGTCGGATCGATCTTCTCGCCCGCTCCAAAGTGGCAAAAGAGCTGAATCTGTCCTCCATGTCGGAGAGCGATTACGAGCTGTACGCAGCCCAGATGCAAAACGATCACCAGGAGAGGCCGGAAAAACCGAACCTGCTCAACCCTATGCCTACTGTAACCAATCTCAAGACCGATGGTCCGGCCCATGCTTATTCGGTAACCCAGGCCGGGATCGGAGCACGTGCAAAAACAGGTTCAAACCAGAACCCCTTTGATGATGCGATACGATTTCTCCGTCTCGATCAACCTGTGACACATGGGGAAGATCCCATACCCGCGGCCGCAAAAAAAACCGCCGCCCCCGCCACGCCTCCCCCCGCAACGTCCGCAACTCAGGCCAGTCCGTCAGCGGGCTCCTACTAACCCACTCCGACACACGAAAAAGCGGATTGGCCTGCAAGCCGATCCTCCCGTAGGTTGATAGCTTCTGGTGCGGTGGCAGAGTGGTCGAATGCGGCGGTTTGCTAAACCGTTGTACGGGTAAAACCGTACCGGGGGTTCGAATCCCCCCCGCACCGGTTTTATTTCTT
>Ga0214917_10000228_pt1 | contig 72126 bp, 120 predicted proteins | sample LL_1208_BB_MetaG_FD_177983 | JGI IMG/M metagenome (GOLD analysis project Ga0214917, IMG submission 177983) | Freshwater microbial communities from Lake Lanier, Atlanta, Georgia, United States - LL_1208_BB | ecosystem: Environmental > Aquatic > Freshwater > Lake | place: USA: Georgia... | reverse complement strand
CTGTTTTTTTTACAAGAAAACAATAAAACTGATAGGAATAAAATTAATAGATACTTCATAATTTATATTTTTTTTGATTTAGGGTTAAATAACTCGCAAGTATGTTTGCTACTTGGAATCATTTCATTTTTCTTTTTTTTATTTGGGTTTAAACACCTTAATCCCTGTCCTATTCCAACCAACCAAGCAAGGTGTTCACAATTATAACAAACTTTATCTTCCGGTTCAATATCCGAACCAATTTTATTGTTTTCCATTTTTTATTTTATTTTAACTACTTTGAATAATCCCTTCTCTATTGTATAACCATTATTTATAAAATGTTTTAGGCTATCAACATTGCAGTGGGCGTATACTGTTTTATCTGTGTCTTTTATCTTTGAGTCCCGGTAGTTCCATAAGAGTTTATATATACCTTTATTTCTGTGTTCTTCTTTAACATACGCATGACATAAGTAAATTACAGATTCGTGTTCCACATAAGAAACAACACCAACCAATTCATTTTTAATTAAACATCCGTAGTAAGTGGCGTGTTTATCTAATAGGTCAGGTTTGAGTTCTTTAAACTCATCCTCAACATCATTATATGTAATTTTTTTAATTTCCATTGGTTAATCTATATATTTGTAATTGTCAAATTTTGATGATTTTAATCTTCCTTTAATTGTCATAGGATGAATGTTTAATTTTTCACTCGCATCTTTCAATGTTCTATATTCAAAATCATCAATTAAAAATGGTTTATTAAATTTTGTTTGTTTTCCTTTTTGTGGGTTACTAATTCTTTCTTTCTGTTCTTCTTTTGAATAAAATATTTTTTCTTCTCCTTTATAGTAATAGTTTTTATATTTTGGATTTTTACTTCTAACCCTCCATCTAATAGTGGTTAAAGGTATATTTAATTTTTCGGAAGCGTTTTTATAACTTTCATATTCAATATCATTTATTATTACAGGTAATCTATTTTGTGGTATGTTACCAATCATTTTTTCTTTAAGTTTAAGTAAAAATTCTTGAGAATGTTTTTTACCGAAAAATGGATTATTTTCACCGTTTCTTGGTCTACATTTTTGACAATGAGTGTGACCGTAACCAATTCTTTTTCCACAGTCACAATATATAAAAGAACTACCTCCCCTCCAATTTGGATTTCTATCTAAAGGTTTTGAAAATCTTTCTTTTCTTTCTTCATCGGATAAACTATCTCTCCAAATTTTACTACCTTTTCTTATATTCTCAACTATTATATTTTTATTTGGGTTTTTACTTATATTATCACCTCCGCTGGCTTTCAACCCAATGTTATAATCACCACAAGTATCTAGATATTTTTGTTCGGTATCAAATAAATTTTCTAATTCACATTCTTCAACAATTTCAAAAATAAAACTATCTTCACCATATTTATTCCAAGCATTTTGCAAAATACAGTTTATATGTTTTTTATTTCTTAATTGATTTAAGTGTGTTTTCCATCTTTTTTCTATATTTTTTGACGAACCATAATAACACTTATCATTTAACTTGTTTTTAATTCTATATATTCCAATCATAAACTTTTTCTTTATTATAAATATCTTCATAATAAGAAAAGTTAAAGTCCATACCTAAAATTAATTAGATAATGGAAAATATATTTTTGGGTGTGACTGATAATTCTCTAAAATAATATCATTCAAAGTATATTCTGAAATATCATTTACAACCCTATCCAATAATTTTACTGTTGGTAACTCGTATGGTTCTCTTGTTAATTGTTCTTTAACTCCTTCAATTTGGTTTAAATATATGTGACAGTCACCCAAATTTCCAATTAGTTCATCAGGAACCATATTAAGTTGTTTAGCAAACATCGTTAATAATAATGCATATGACATTATGTTTGCGGGAATCCCAAGCGGAAAATCGCAACTGCGTTGATTCCACATTAAAGAGATTGCTCTGGTTGGGATATTATATTTAATGTAATCTTCTTCTGATATTGCGGTCATCTTGCTTTTCTGTGCAGCACATAAATCATATCTTTCACTTTCACTCAACTCTCTTGTATATACTTGAAATCCATAATGACAGGGTGGAAGTACCATACTACCACTTTCAACATCCTCCACATTCCACGCTGACACAAGTAATCGTCTTGAGTCAGGATTTGTTTTGAGTTCAGAGATTAGGTTTGCGATTTGGTCTATTCCCGTTGTTGTGATATCATAAACTTTATCACCAGTTTCGTTTGGTATTTGTTTGAAATCTTTACCCCAATTACGCCACTGAAACCCATAAATTTTTCCGAGTGACCCCCACTTCTTAGCAAACTCATCATCGGTTTTAATAAAGTTGATAAATTCTTCCTGCGTCATTTTCTTTCCTGTTCCAGTAACACATTGTTTCTCAAAGTTCTTATAAGCATCACCATCCCAGATATGACATCCATTATCAACAAGATATTTGATAGATGTATCACCACGCAAGAACCATAGTAGTTCTGTCACCATAGTTTTAAACGCCATTTTTTTGGTGGTAATCAACGGAAATCCCTCACTCATTTTGTGGCGGATTTGTCTACCGAAAACACTTATGGTTCCTGTACCAGTTCTGTCTTTCTTCTCAACTCCATTGTGGATTATATCCTGAAGTAGTTTTTGATATTGTTTGTCTATATTCATAATTTTTTATTTTCAACTGATTCAATAAAGTTATTTAAGATTACACGCTTCTCCACATCTTCAATTAACTTGGTAAGTTCCTCTTTATTAAAGATGTATAGATTCATTTTCATTTGTAAAGTTGACTTGCCATCGGAGTCAATAACTTCTTCTGTTTTTATATCCTGTAAACGGGTAGACAACATCTCATTCACAAATCTTTCTATGAGCTGTTTGTTTAATATTGCGGAAAGTTGTTCCTCACCCATTATATGTTTTTGTTCGTCTATCAGTTCCTTGGGGAATTGGAATTGTGTTATTACTCTACTATTAATCATATCTTAATTTTATTTCATCATAATCAGTGTTATACCACTCACCATTTTCTTGTTTATGTTCTCTAATAATTTGCGATAATAGTATTTCACATAAACCTACTACTGAACAATCTCCCTTATCCCAAGACATATAATTTCTTTTTGTTATTGGGTCTTCCATATTAAGTAATGATTCTATTTGGTCTCTTTTATCCATAGCTTTTTATTGTTTTATTGTTATATCCAATTATAAATTATTATGATTAGTAAAATAACTAATATAAAAAGTTGTACCGTACAATTATTGGTTGTAATGTAATCATAACCAAGATTGATTGTTATTTCTTCATTTTCCCAATCATCCCACTTTTTATATAATTTTTTAATAAATTTAATCATAACTTATTTTTTTAACTCTTCCCTGCATCCATTACCCCACCGGTCATTAAACTTATCATCGGTTAATATCTTATCCTTGAACTCATCAAAGTTGTATTCCTCATAGTCAATGAGGGTATTTTTTAGGTAATAACTAACATCATCCCACTTCCATTGATTATTATAATAATAACTCCGATAGAGTTGGTACGCATCTTTTGGTGTCATAATTTATTTTTTTAATTCTTCTCTGCAACCATTACCCCACCGCTCATTAAACTTATCATCAGTTAATATCTTATCCTTGAACTCCTGAAAATTAAACTCCTCATAGTCAATCCAACTCTTCTTGAGATTATATCTAATAAAATCAGAAGTCCAAGTTTCCGTATCTCTACAGTATCTATAATAGTTTTTATAAGCCTCTTGTGGTGTCATTGTAAATTAATTCAGGGTTTGTTTCCAAGATTTTTGCAATTGCATATACAATCTCCTTAGCCTCAAAGTGAGTTTTCCAATCACATTCTTCCGTAACATCATCTACCCACTCCATATAGAGTTTGTATAATTTTTCTTTATCAATATCAAACATTTCAAATGCTCCATTAGGGCCTATTTGAAAGTCATCACTAACAAATGGTGGTGTCTCGTTTGTTTTTTTATTTTCCATAATTTTATTTTGTTAAAACGTTAATGTCTACTCTTCTATTTAATTGTCTACCTTCTTCACTCATATTATCTACGATTGGTTTAGTATTTGAATAACCTTTTGCAGTCATTCTACTATTATCAATACCTCTTGAAATAAGATATTCTTTTGCGGACAATGCTCTCTGTTTTGATTGTTTTAAATTCCTTTCAGGGTTACCGATTGCATCGGAGTGACCGTTTAATTCAATAAACATATTAGGATTTTTATTTAATAATCTAACAACATAATCTAATTTTTTATAAGCATCACTTCTTAGTGCTGAGTTTCCAAAATCAAATAATATCTTAGTTCTTTCAATTTCTCTTATTAATTGTTCGTTACTCATTGTATCAATTTCATCACACGGTTCAATATTTGTAACTATTATTGTGTCGTGAATAAACGTTGTATCTTTAATAGATGTTATGTATTCTTCTTTTGTTTCTTCCGGTCTAAATTCAAATTTTAATGTATCACTATAAATGTCTATGTTTTTTCCGGTTGAACGTGAAAAGTATGCGGTTTTTCTATCATTACTAATTGATAGATATGCATCCCATTGAGGGCCATTAAATGGAGTGTCAATGTTTACGGGTGTCGACCACTCCAACCAAGTATCGTCTAATCTTCTAGTCATCCAAATATCATATTTACCTAAACCATTTAAATTATTTGTTGAGTAGTATAGTGTTTTACCATCTTGCGCGATATAAGGACTAATCTCATCACAATCATCTTCGCTAATTGATAATTTAACGGGTGTCGAATAAACCATTTTTGTTGTGTCTAAAAAACTAACCCATAAATCATTGTAGACATCATTTTTTTCATTTGAAAAATATAAAATCATTACTTTCTCATCCGGAGATAATGTAACGCCACAATATTCTCCTTTTGAAATTTGAGAATAATCATTTATAATTAAAGGTTTTGGTTTAGACCAACCATTGTTGGTTTTATAAATCATTGAAAATCCTCTCTTTATTTTTCCATTTAGGGCATCATAATTACCTTTAATTAATAATTTATCGCCATTTTGAGAACACCAAAATATGGCGTTGTATCTATCCCTATTTATATTGTTTGGGAGTCTCACCGATTTTCCCCATTTTCCGGAATCAGTTTTTTCACTAAACCAAACGTCTTGACCGTCTTTATATGGGTTTAATGGATTCCCCTCAACAATAAAGAATAAGGTCTTTCCATCCGCAGATACGAGCGGTCTTATCTCATCATATATTGAGTTTACGTTTTCGCCCAAATTTGTTACCTGAGCGTTTAAATTTCCTGTTAAGAAAATTGTTAGAATTAAAAGTTTTATTAGTTCTTTCATTTTTTTTAAGGTGTTTTATTTATTATGGAATTATCCGTTCCGTGTATTTCTTGTTTAAAGTATTTTTTAACCATTTTATTTCCCATCATACAACCGCAAACTCCACTACCACCGTTAATAGGGTTACAACCGCAAATTTGGTGATATGGTATTTCCTCGGTGGAATCGTTAATTAAATTAGATGTCTGTGAATCAAATTCAAACATATCGATAAGTGCGATAACCTTTTCTTTAAATTCATACATAGTTTCACATTGAGTGATTTCCAATTCAATTAATTTCTTTAATGTTTCAATTTTCATATATTGTTTTTAATTTTAGTGAGTCCCATTAGTTAAACTAATTCCGTGTCTAATCCCGTGAATAAAACTTTCTGTATCTTCTTCACTGAAATTAATAACTTTACCTATTGTGTATCCAATTTCATTTCCCAAATCCGATTCATCTCCAATATATTTAATATCTTTTATTCTCATTTCAATTTGAGGTATCAATGAGGTTAAAATAGGTTTTAAATCTTGTATTTCCATATTAATCTTTTTTATTGATTTGTTTAATGGTGTCTATTATTCCATAAATACAAATCCCAAATAAAATTATAATTATTGATGCTAATATTATTTCCATTTGATATCTTTTAACAAAGGTAAACATAAAAAAAATAAAAAACAAAATTAAATTTCGGGAATTTCCAAATCATCTATATCTTCCCACTCCAATCCGGATTTTTCAATAAAATTTAAATATTCTTTTTTTTTTATTGTTTTTAGGATATATCCGCAGTCGTGAAATGTATCAATAGTTTTGGTATCAATTTGGTCGGCACTTAACCATTCCATTACTGCGAAAAGATTTTCTTTATCGTAAACTCCAATATAAACTTTTTTTTCTTCCATTTGATTAGTGGTTTTTGCGTTATAAATAGTTCATAAAGATACGAAATTTTATGGGAAATTATTAATAATAAAAAAATATAAAATGTAAATATAAACTAAAATTTACAGATAATTATAGTAAAGAAAAACCATGAAAAAAAGCCTAATTTTAATTATTATAGTTATTTTTTTATATGGTTGCACGACTTATAGACCACCATACGGTCATGTTGTTCCAAGACACATATCTCCATACGGTTATGTAATACCAAAACATAAGTTCAAACCAAGTACTGAGAAATACGAAAGGAAAATACGTAGATTATATAGGACTAATAGGCCAACCATAAATCCATTAAAGATGAAATAATATGAAAAAACTTTTTATTATTGTGTTTTTATTTTTTATATCAAATTTGGTATATTCTCAGTGCAAAGATTTTTTTGGTAATAATACCACTTGTCCTACTGCGGAAGATTCTATGGTGTTATACGAGAATAGTTTAAAGGTATATGAATTTTATGAGAAACATGAGGACTATAAAAAAGTTGGTTCAATAAAAATAAATACGGAAAAAAATGTTAGAGAATGTTTTTATAGGTTGGATAGTACTTTAAGGGAGTTTAAAGACTTATGGATGAGAAGGGAAAGGTATCTTAAGGGTGAAAAAATTGAGGTGTTAATGCCTGTTGGTGGGAGAAATATTATGATGGAGCAATATTATGAAAGAATTGATGAAAATAAATTTTACCAAAGGGAATTTGAAAATGCAATATTAAATACTAATTCACCATTTCCATTATACGACAATAGAATTGCCCCATTAATTATTAATACATACGTAAATAATGTTGGTGAGGAGTTTAATGGAGATGAAGTTCAAATTGCCTTGTATGTTCCTGTAACAATAAAACCGGTTGCATTATTAACAAAGGAGGAAATGACCCTTAGAGAAAAATTATTAACCGGGACTTTTTTAAAGATTAAACCCAAAAAAGAAATTGAAAAACCTATTGTTACAAAAATAGTGTCAATAGATTCTGTCGAATCTAAGTATAAAAAAGAAATAAAGAAAAGTTCAACCAAAAGTAAAAAAAATAAACCTCAAGTAGTTAAAAAAGAAGTTAGTAAGGGTTATTTTAATACAATACCAATTAATGCAGGAGTAATTTACTATACTAATGGTGTTACAAGTTGCGCGATTGGATATATGTATAATAGAAATTTTTATGTGCTACCTAAAAGATTATACAATGAATGGGCTGTCCCATTATATGGTAGATATATCCTAGAGAATGAGACGGAACTTATTAAAATGTTAAGAACAAAGTTCGGCGAGTATTTTAAAGAAATTATAAAAGAAAAAGAAGATTAACACTTCTTTATTATTTAAATTTTATTTTTTCACCACCTAATTTATTGATTAAGCATTCAAAATTTATTATTATTTGTTAGAAACTAAAAACAATTAATTATGAAATACAAATGCCCAAAGTGCGGAGAACAAGAGAATTTACATTATAACTATGATTTTAGTAGAGAGGATAGACCTGTTACGGAAGTATTGTGTAATGGGTGTGGAGAAATTTTTAGTGGTAATATATCTGTTAATGAAGCAATCGCAAACATTATCGAGAAATATAAAGAGATTGAAGATAGGGTAATTGTTGAGGCTGCAGACATTATGGGGTTTTATGATTCAACCGAAAATAACAAAGGAAATTACACAACAAGAGCATTCGTTGCGGGTGCAAGATGGATGGAAGAAATGTTAAAAAAACAAACTAAAAAATATGTGGATAATAATTAAAAAAATGGAATTAAACCAAAAGGGGGTTAAAGTACCTGTGGTAATAATAGATAGTCACTCAGAAGTGTTAGAGTTTGAAGATTATGCGGAAGCGGAAAAGATGAGATTGTTATTTCAATCAAACTCGGACTCTGCTCACGAATACATTCTTAAAGAAATATAAATAAAAGACATCTTTAGATGATATTTATAATTTATGGAACAAAGTATGTCAATTTTATCACCGGAAGATAAAAAATATCTTAGAAAAATCTCAAGATATCTTGAATCATATGAATTAAGTCAAGGAGATATTGAAATTGTTGAACTTGAATATAGTTATGAAGTTTATAAAACATCAGATATTAATTTTGATAGAGTTACAAATTTTTACAACAACTATTATGTCGAAGTACCCGAAGGATTAATACCAATTATTAAAAAGATTCTTATTGCTGGAGAAAGAAACCAAGATAAAATAGATTTTCCTGATTATATTGATTATGGTAGAATTGAGATAGAAATTGATAGGATAAATAGTGAAATTAGATTAATTCATTATATGGTATATACAGAGGCATCAGACGGAAATAGTTTAGAATTTACAACAAAAGACAATGACATAGGTATAGATGTATTTAATTCAATTAGAGAAGAATCTACCGATGTTGAACCTATTATGGAGTTAAGATATAATGGTTCGGATGGTAGCGGATATATGGAAGATAGGTTTGAAAATGGTGTTCCGGTTACAGGTACGGTTGAAGATTGGTGTGAAAGAGCATTAGAAGACAATTTTCGTGGGTGGGAAAGAGATGAAGGTTCTCAAGGATTTTTTTTATTTAATATGCGAAATAACACCGCAGAATTACATCACACATATAACGAACGAAAAAATATAACAACAACACTATTTGAAGAAGAGTTTGGTTAATAAATTTATTTTTTAAAATAATTAGACCCGGACTTTGATGGTTCGGGTTTTTGTTTTATATTTGTGTATCATTAATCGGTCTGGTAATTCAACGGATAGAATGACAGATTTCTAATCTGTATATAGAGGTTCGATTCCTCTCCGGACTACTAAAAAAAACAATATGAAAAAAGTAACACTCATGGTAGTCGGTCTACTCTTAACTTTATTTAGTTATTCTCAAGATTTTAACAGAGTTATTCAAGCAACTAAAAGTGAATGGACGGGAGAGGAATGGAAAACAGTTGCGACCGATAATCCAAAAGAAATGTTTGTAATTTTAAAAGATTGGTCTCTTACCATTGGTGAAAAGAAATACAGAACCTATGATGCACCGGAAAAAACAACATATGAAACTCACGTAACGTATGATTGGAAATGTATCAATGGTGAAGGTGAAAAATGTCATTTTATGATGAAAAAATTCAAACCTGAGGTGTCAAGTCATATGTTATATTGTATTGTATATGATAGTGGTATTATGTATAGTTATGAAACCGAATAAATTTTTAGGTTGATTGGGAAAGGTAGATAATGGTGGTAACATTAGAAACAGTTATCTATTCGGAGGGGTAATAGGGTAATCCTTCAAATACAGAGTAATGCCAATCATAAAAACAGATGTCCACCGACCCATCTTCTGTTTTCCTTATTTGGACTCATAACTCAGTAGGTAAGAGTGCAAAACTCATAATTTTGAAGTCCTTGGTTCGAGCCCAAGTGAGTCCACAAAAATATTTTTTTATGAAGATAATAATACTAACAATAATAATTTGGGAGATAGTGAAGTGGGGTGTGAGAAAAGTTTTTGATAACATTGTAAATAACGACTAAAAACTAAATAATATGAGTGGAAATATAGAAATTGGAAAATGTGACTTTTGTAACCAACATAAACCGATAAGTAGAACTTATTTTTATCCAAACAAGTATGTAAAAGAACCGGGGGCTTTTATTAATAAAACCTTGCACAATGAAGGTGATTACTTTACAATAATCTATACTTGTGTTGACTGTGGAGACCCCCTTACTCACGAACAATTAAAAAATAAATAATATGAAAAATAAAGTTTGGATTAAAACAGAGATTACAACACATCTAGAACAAGATATAAGGATTCAGCCAACACCTGAGTTTGATGGGATTACGTTGGAGTTTAAAGATATTGATGATACGGATTATAAGGGTAGATTGTATTTAAACACTGAAAGTTTGGAGGCGTTAATTGCCAAAATGAGAGAAACAATGGACTATGTAAAAGAATAAATTATGAAAGAATATATCCTCTGTGCCGCGATTTGGTATTTAAATATACCATTAAAAAAAGAACTTCCAAGTGAAGCGATGATACGACCCGTTAATTGTGATAGGGGTTTAGTATTCTGCGGACATAGACACGCCCAATGTATGTATACAATGACTTCAATAACAGGTTTACGAACTTGTGAAATTGGTGAAGACTGTTCCGGTGAACATATACAGGGATTCCTTACAAGTAAAAACAGATTTGTAGATAGAGAAGAGGGTGCCAAAATTCACACCGCAAACGGACACAAAATAGATTTTGAGAACAGATTATTCTCAGAAGATTTATATTAAATTTGGCGGATAATCAAACATACCTTACCTTTGTTCTATGATACAACAGGAACAAATAGAGAAAATGAGGGAACAATTTATGGGTAAAAGAATATCCGTAGAAACCGAAAAAGGTGAAAGATGGGTAGGAACCTGTCAGTTCTTGGGATATAATGATTTTATCCCAAGTTGGGGTTTTCAGGTGACCCTTGATAGAACACCGGTACAACACGTTAAACCAAAAACAATTAGATTAATATGAAAGAACTAACATTATTGAGAGGCGCCCCCGGCTCAGGTAAAAGCACATTTGCAAAAACATTAGGTGGACTTCACATTGAAGCCGATATGTTCTTCATTAAAGATGGCGAATATAAATTTGATTATACCAAAATAAAGGACGCCCATAATGATTGTAAAAGAAAAGTTCATAAAGCAATGCACCCAAGTTTATTTCGCCGTTTATTTTATAACACAGTTGTTGTGTCAAATACCTTTACCCAAGAATGGGAAATGAGGTTTTATGAGATAATTGCAAGAAAATACGGATACATAGTTTTTCACGTTGTTGTGGAGAATAGACACGGAGGTGTAAACGAACACGGAGTCCCGGATAATAAGTTGGAAATTATGAGGGGTAGGTTCGAGATAAAATTATAAAATAAAATGCGTGCGTAGTTCAATTGGTAGAACATCGGTCTCCAAAACCGAAGATGGTAGGTTCGAGTCCTCACGTGCGTGCAGAATGCCGCGTAGTACAAATTTTTAGTGATATTATTTCCCATTTAGAAATCTCTTCATTATTTCATATTCAATATGCTCCTTAGAAAATAATAGACCATCAAAGAAGTTTTTTATAGTTTTTAATACTTTCATATGGATAGTTTAATGTAAAAATTATATACCTATTTTCATCACTATTTATCTATATTATAAATATCTTTAAGGTAGGTAGATGGTGTATATTATTTTATTTTAACCATAAGTTAATCTTTTGATATTTATAAAAGATGAAAATTATAATAACGGAATCTCAAGAAATAATGTTACAAATTCTTCGTAGAACTAGAGATGATTTAGTGTGGATTAGGGAGATAGTTGATGAGGGTACTGACCTTTACTATCCTTGCGAATTTAAAACTGAGGACGAGTATTTAGAAGTGGTATCAACAAGTTCTGCCGAAACTTATTTGTTAAACTTCTTTAATGATTGGCAAAATAAATTATTTGCTCCCCTTTGTTTATATATAAAAAATGTTATTAAGGAAAAAATGGGGAAGGATGTTAAAGAATATTATAGATATACAATAGAAGATGAGTGCGTATAATTTTAACTATTAATAAAATGAAATACATTATAACAGAAGCACAGGTAAATAAGTTTAAGGAGGATAGGTGGTGCAAATATATTGAAGATATTGTCTTGAGTATGGATATTAAGCATTTATGCGGAGTCCAAGTTAGGGTAATTGACTATGAGTCAGGAGATGGTGAAATTATTAAAAATTATCTTGTTATTCTTCAAAGTGATTATCATAATCACGACATGGAAAATATTGTAAGTAAAAATATCAATGATTATTTACCACATCTTGAACTAATCGTAATAAGATTAGATTGTGATACTCCGGTTAATATAAAAGAATCAACCACAAGAAAAGTATTAAAGGAAGAAACGGAAGGAATTAGACCATTCTTATATAGGATTATGTCAACTTATCCTGAAACAGAAATATATATAGACGAAATTAAATCATTTATAGAGAATTCAAACTGCAAAAAGATAGAAGTTTCCAAATTTAAATTTCCGGCGATGGGGTTGGCGTTACATAATGGGGTTCTCTTTAATGAAACAATTTTTAATTACCCATTATCGTCTTTTTTATTTGTGGTGGCTCACGAAATCGCACACCAATATCAATATAAAAAATATGGTGATGATAAAATGTATGAATGTTATTTGGGTGAGGTAAGTGTTGAGGACGCTGCCAAAGCAATGAAAGAAGTTGAGATAATTGCCGATGAATTTGCGACAAGGAAATTAAGGGAATTTATTAAAATTGGTTTAATAGATAAGGATGATGATAGAAAAATAAACGCGATGTATAGTAGCGTGCCTTTACGACATTTTGAAAATTTAATTTCCAAAACAAGAGATGATTTGAAACAAAAGAATTTAAAAAGTTTTGAAGGAATTACCAATTATTTTTATAATATGATAAAAGTTAACACTTAATGAATATAAGACATACCATAAGAAGAATATTAAAGGAAGACGATAGAGTTTATGACTATGATGAGACTAGAAATACTATTCCTTACGAGGATAGGCTCCCGTTTGATGTTGACAAACTTATAAGTGTGGGTGCGGTGTTTGTAACACCAGCAATTGATGGTGACCCAAGCTCCAAAACTTATAAAGAATGGTTAAAAGAACCATACGTTCATTTAATTACACTAAAAAATATTTTAGATGCGAAACCGGATAGTTGGATTTACAATGCAATTACAAAAACCGCAAACCCTGAACCATACAGAAATGATTTAGTTAAAAAGATTTATGATGGTAAATATAACCAAATATTGTGGAGTTTAGAAGAATTGGGTGTTGACCCTAACGAAATGTTAATAGACAAAAATAATCTACAAGAAACCATAAGAAGAATATTAAAGGAAGAGACATATTCGCCAGCGGGTGATGAATATTTTCCTAATAGATTTGTTATTCATAAATCAAACCCTATTTGGAGAGAAAATATTCTTGAAACAGGATTACAAGCATCGGTAGGTGATTGTTATAAAACTTATTCACAAAATTTTAGTGAGGAAGAATGTGAACCAGCAATTTTTGCGACTGACTCTGAAAATGAAAATTATTGGTTTGATTCTAGTTGGGATGATGATGTTTGGTTGATTAATACAGATTGTGCTGAAGTTACTTGGTATAAAGATAAACATTATAGAGGTGGGGATTATGAATATCATATACTTACATTTGAAAATATACCATCCAAATGTATAAAATTAATTTATGAAGGAACGGGAGAAAGTTATTAATAATATGAATCTACAAGAAACCATAAGAAAAGTATTAAAAGAAGAGGAAAAAAAGAAAAATTTATCAGTACCACTCAAAAAACTGATAGAGTATTTTTTAAGGAGTAGTGAAGAAAAAGAATACATCTGTGATTATAAGTTAGAGTTAGGAAAGTTTGCAACAAAAAATTCAGGAGAAAGGTATCAAAGGTTCAAAGTTACACTTTATTTTGATTCGGGGCATGGCTCAAAAAATTGGCCGAAGACTATGGCAGTTCATAACAAAGAAGAAAAAATTATGAATGAACTTCAAGATTTAATAATTGATACATTTGGGATTATAGTTGATATCTATGGTAGTTCACGTCCAAATTGTAAAAATATAGATGAATCAATAATAAAAGAAGAAAGTGAAATACCTTTATTTGTAAGAAGAAGAAATAGATATACAGATGAAGAGATAATTAATTATCTTAGAAAGTTTGCAATTCAATCGTTTAAATTAGAAAAAGTAGTTGCGGTAGTTGTTTGGTGGGCTTGTAAGAACACAGCATATGAAATACTTGATTCAACACATACACATTTAGATAATGATGAGTTTCATGATGCAGAAAAAAAAATTGCAAATTATTTAAAGGAAAAGTATGGTAGTGATATTGCGGAATATATTTCAAATTTTTATAATGAGAGTGGTGACGAAGAAGGAACCACATATATATTTTGGAAACATGCTGACAGAAACGGGGGTAATGGTTTTAGTGATTCATTTAAAACTTGGAACGATTTATTAAAAAACTATGCTACTTGGTTTCCTAGTTTAGATTGGGTTGATATCAAAGAAAAATTGGATTCAATGTATGATAATAAACCATTACTTATAGTAGAACCTGATGATAAGTTTAACACTATGAGATATTACTTCTCATTAATTAAGAAAAAATCATAATGAATTTAAGAGAAACCATAAGAAAAGTATTAAGAGAGGACGATTCTCAATCAAAGGAAGTTTTAGGTAAGATGATAAATAAAATTATCTTAAACAAAGGAGATTATCCTTGGGTTGAGGGAGTTTATTATATTGAATTAAAAGAAGAGACGGAACACCATCGGGAATTAACTAAACACACTTGGGGTGCAAGAATACTAATAGAAATCAAACCTGAATACTTTACGAAACTAAGTAAGAATTGGGGTAATTATTCAAGAAAAGAAGAGACGTTTTTATATTACGGAAGTGAGATTGATAGAGGTTTTATAGATAAAAGTTATCAAGGACAACCATATGCTTTAAGTCAAAAAATTGAGGAGTTAGCCGAAAATATAGGTTTTGAACCACACTATAGTTTATTTAACGTATATTATGCATTTCCACCAACTGAAGAAGAAAAGAATAATGTGCCCGTTTACGTTTAATCTTCCTCTTTATAATATTGGTCTATCAAATCCATAACAGATATAATAGGTTCCATTCCAATCCTTTCAAAAAAAATTTCTTCATTAATTCTATAACCAAGGCTTGTATAAATATACAACTCATTACCACCTTTATCCTGAATTAAAAACGTTTCACCAGTCTTATTTATTCTTACTGTATACATTGGTCCATAATGGTTCAAATGACGAGTAATTTCACTTGTGCTGAAGAATCTAGCAAATACTGAAGGAATTTGATGAACTGAAGTAATCATTTCAACATCACCGGTCAAATCAACTCCAAATTGTCTTTTTAGAAACTTTTTTAATTTGTCTTCTGTTATAATGTATTTCATATTGTATAATTATCTAAAAACCCAATCATATTTTTTATTACCTTTTTCTCTAAGGTCTATGTTAAAATAATGTTTGACGAAATCCATAAAAAACTCTTCATCAAACGTATCAAGAAGTAATTCTAATTTATCATTAACTTCCCATTTGGAATCTTGGTAAAGGTCTCTACCATCAAATTCTTTAAACCAAGTTTCACCATCTTCATCTTTGTATGATGTTGTAATTAGATAATAGTCATCTAAAGATGAGCCATATCCACGATTACTTATTGATGGAATATTCTTTTTTACTAAAGGAAATTCAAGTTCAGGAAATTTTTCTAACATAAGATTCTCCATTATTTTGAATAATCTTAAATTTTGTTCTTCAGTTATAATGTATTTCATATTAACAATCTTTAGCGGAAATTGAAACGTAATATTCGTTTTTATTTAATCCAAACCAATCTTCCATTAAGGAATCTATTTTTCTTTGTGTTGCAACTTTATATCCGTAAATGCCGACAGCTCTAGTGAACGAGGAGTTAATGAAAACGTAAATATCATATCTTAATCCGTCGTTATAATCATCATCATCTTCTTCAACATCGGTTACTTTTATTTCACAAACAATATTACTATCTTTAAAACTATAATTTAAAAGTTCTAACATATGGTTTTTTAAACTTTTTTGTTGTTCTTCAGTTATAACGTATTTCATTTTCCTTTCTTACTTTTTATTATTTTTTCAAGTTTATCTCTCCAACTACTATTTAAATACGATTCAACAAAATCGGTTAATTCATCATATTCCTCACCGCCAACATAAATGTCGTCACTGAATTTAAAAAAATAAGATTCAGTAACATCTGTTGTGAGAAATTTAATCATATAATCAACATCTATTTTTTTAATTCCCCATAAATCAAACATTTCAAGAGAACTTTTAATTAAATTATCAATAATACGTAATCTTCTTAAATAATAGTTTTGTTCTTCCGTTATAATGTATTTCATAATTTTAATTTATTAAAAAAAATCAACCGATGCGGCTTTGACTTTTCCCACCCCCAAACGTTGTTCCGCCCATTCTTCCATAAGTTCCTGAGTTTCATAATAATCCAATGAAAACATATTGGATATATCTTCCCAAATTGGATATGTAACTTCTAATTTATTTTTTTCGCGAATTCTAAGTACCAATAATATACTATCATTTTTTTTCCAAAATATTGCATTAGGCCCTGAAAATATATTATCATCCGGTGAAAGCATTTTAATTACATGCATACCCTCAAATAAGTAATCCAAATACTTAAACTGAACTCTCCTTAAACTATTTTCTGTTATAATATATTTCATAATTAATCTTCATCATCTTCAATATGGTAATTCTCATCGTCAAATCGTGAATAATCTATTTTACCAAAAAATACGTGAGATGGAACTTTGGCATCCATTATTTTAATGTCATATTTGTTTGAGAAATAGAATGCAACCAAACCAAGTGCTTGGTCGTAATCGGTTGAAAAAAAGTCCATAATTATGTTTATTAATCTATCATCATAAACCCATAAGCGACCCGCCATATTTCTATGGTATGGTGGTACCGGTCCAACTGAAAAGAATTTAATATATCTTTCACTATCCTCAACCATAGTTAAATCTTTTCCGTATATGTGACGAACAAATTTACGAATAATTTTCATTAATTGCTCTTCACTAAAATCGTCTATTATATATTTCATTAGTAATGGTTGATTAACATTTCGATTATGTCATCTAATGACTTTTCAGGTAAATCTCCATAAGATACTCCATATTCACCCAAATCAGTTTGACCATTATAACCACCCCACACATTAATTATTGCTTTTGATGGTCCCAAATATTCAATTTGATGATAGCCATCATTATTTTCAAAATAAGGTATTGGTTCTTCATCAAATTCACCGAGGTGAAATCCGGTTGCTGCTCTCTGACTCATAAATTCTTTTATAGTATCAATCTTAAGTTGTCTAGGTATTTCATAATCACCCAATAGTTCTTTAAGGGTATCATAATCACCAACAACATCAATAGCCTTAAAAATACCTTCAGTATCAATCAGTTTAATAATTGTTTTGTTAATACCTTTTAATTGTTCCTCAGTTATTATATATTTCATATCATTATAAATATACAGGATATTTATATCATTATGAACTTACAAGAAAATATAAGACAAGCATTATTGGAAATGGTAATGGATGTAAACGAATCCAAAGGTTGGGGTGACTCAAAGCAAAAATTGGAAAAAACATTTAAATTCAAAGAGTTTAATGATTCAATTGATTTTGTTAATAAAGTTGCGAAGATAGCTGAACAACAAAACCATCATCCGAACATTACAATAAATTACAACAAGGTTAAAATATCAATAACCGACCACGAAAAGGGTGGAGTTAGTGATAAATGTCGTAGATTTGTAAAATCTGTTAACGAACTAGATAAACCTCGTAAAGAAGAGCAGAATGAAGGTGAAATAACTGAAAGATGTTGGGCGGGATATACCCAAAAGGGGATGAAAACAATGTTTGGTAAAAGATATCCAAATTGTGTAAAGAAAAAAAAGTAAAATGAACTTACAAGAAAACATACATAGGATTAAACAGATGATGGGGATTAATGAATCCACCAAATCATATATCAATTCAGAAATGGATGAGATTGAAAGGGCTGTTCAGGATTTATCAAGGGATGAAGATATTGATATTTCGGTTAAGGAAGTTAAAGAAAAATTTAAAAATGCGGAACCAAAGAAACTAACAAAGTCAATATGGTCCAAGTTGGAAAATACGGAGTCAAATGAAATAGATAAAGGAGATATAAAATCGGTGGAAAAAATTGCAAAGAAGTATAATAAAACAAACCCAAACAAATTAAAAAAGAGTTTGGAATCGGGTGATTATAATCCACCTATGATAATTCAGTTTGGAAATAGATATCATTTAGTTGCGGGTAATACAAGATTATGCACCGCAGCGGCAATAGGAATAACACCAAATGTATTAATAATTAAGATATGAACCTACAAGAAAACATACAGAGAATAAAACAAGTTATTAACCTTATATGTGAGGAAAAATTGCCTGCAACGCCAAATGAGTTAATTAGGACTTTACCGGAAGAATTAAAGAAGTTGTTATTTAAGCAATGGGGAGCAAAGCAAAACCCGAAGTGGCATCCGGAGGGAAATAGTTTAAAACATATACTCGTTGTTATAAAGAGGGCATATCATCACTATCCTGATGATGTCAATATGATTATGGCGGCACTATTCCATGACTTGGGGAAGATGGATACATATGGTATTAATCCAAAAACGGGGGAACCAACGGCATACGGGCACGAGAACAAATCTACGAATTATGTGGAACAATTTAAGGATTGGATATTAACATTTGATGGAACGGATATTGATGAGATAAAGTACTTGGTTCAAAACCATATGAAGGTTAAACCTAGCACGTGGGATGCAATGAGAGATACAAAGAAGGAACCGATATCATTACACCCGGCATTTGACAAGTTAATGGGATTTACAGATAAACTAGATGGCGGGGGAAATAACATAGAGAAATGAGTATACAACAAATAATAAGAAAAGTATTAAAGGAAGAAGTTGATAGAAAACTCATCAACATGGTGGTAAGAAGATTGAATGACATTGATGAACTTATTCTTGAATCAACAATATGGACTTTTAATTATTACAAAACAAGATTAAAAGAGAAAGGTATTGAGTGGTTTATTGATAGTGTTATTGATGGTTTTTATATTGATAACATTTCCCCTATATTTGAAAATTGGGATGAAGGAGAATTAGAACCGGAAATGATTATTACAGATGATGAGGAAGAGGAACTAAGAGAGTTTTTTAAAACAATGTATTACGATAAGATTGCGGAGTATTATAAAAATAATATAGAGAAATAACTATTTCCCACTACATTTATTATTAAAAAAGTCTTTAATTTTTTTACTATATAATGTATCAATATACATTTCCATCATTTTATATATTTCAGACCACTCTTCAGATGTGTCATCAATATCACTAAAGTGATTATAATACATTTGTTCCATAACCCACCTACTAACAACTTCATAAAAATAATCTTCATTCTCATTACATAACCCAAAAAATCTAGAATCATTATTAGACAAAATCATGTCAGTATAATCATCCAACCTATATTCAATTAGATTCTCAATCGCATATAATCTTCTAAGTACTCTAAGTTTGTTTTCCATAATACATAAATATAGGGAATAAATGATTAACTTATTCCAATATTTTTATTATTATTGTGTGTGATGGAAATAAATAAGACATATAATGAGGACTGTTTAATAACGATGGGAAGGATGGATGATAATTTTATTGATTTAACCATAACATCTCCGCCATACGATGACCTGAGAGCATACAATGGATATTCGTTTCCGTTTGAGGACATTGCAAGGGAATTATACCGGGTTACCAAGCAAGGTGGGGTTGTTGTATGGGTTGTTAATGATGCGACCAAAAAGGGGTCAGAAACGTTAAGTTCATTTAAGCAAGCGATATATTTTAATGAGATTGGTTTTAATGTGCACGACACTATGATATATAGAAAGTTAAATCCGCCACCAAACGCCGGAACAAGATATCAGCAGAGTTTTGAATATATGTTTGTATTAAGCAAAGGTAAACCAAATACAACGAATATATCATTAAGACCTAGAAGTAACAAATGTAATGATAAGAGGACGTATAGAAAAAAGAAGTTCTCAAGAAATAAGGATGGGGAGTTTAATGAGAATGATTATTATATAAAGGAGATGGTCCCGGATTATAATGTATGGGATTTTTATGTGGGTGGAGGAAATACAACAAATGATAAGGTTGCATTCAAACACCCTGCAATATTCCCGGAAGAACTAGTAAAGAAACATATACTATCTTGGTCTAATGAAGGTGATATTATATACGACCCTTTTATGGGTTCAGGTACAACATCCAAAATATCTATACTAACAAAGAGAAACTACATAGGTTCAGAAATATCAGAAGAATATTGTAATATAGAGAAAGAAAGATTATCTATTATTAATGGAAGAAATGATTAACTCATTCACTCCGGACAACAAATTCCCCCCATCTACGATGGTGGGTTGTCCTCATTCATAAGTTAATCATTTCTTCCCCATTTATATTATCCCCCATATATTAATGGACGTTTTAATGTGGTGTATGATGTCAGGACTATATGTAAGGAAATAACTATCCTATCGGATTTTTTCCGATAATACATTAATAATCTGACAGTATTATGAGTTATCTTATATATCTTATTTGTCAGGTTAAACCTGATTATAAAGATATGATTAATAACTCCCACCTTTTCCCACCATGAATTGTCCGGTTGAATGGGGAATATTATCGTTCATAAAAGTGTCATTCTAATACACTTTTTCGTTGGAATAAATGGGGGTATAAAACAATTTTCCGTTGAAGATATACTCCTGAAGGTCCTCTACGAGGACTCCCCCGCATTTTGTTTAACCTATCTTTTTTTATCTGGAAATTAGATATAGTAAAAAAGTGGTCTTCCTGATAGCGTCAGAAGGGAAAAAGTGGGGTTTATACTATCAGGAACCCAATAATGGTGGTAAAATGTGGGAGGAAATGTTTATATATGTTTAGTTAGAATTGGGGAAAGGGATTGTCCCCACTCCAAACCTCGACTGACATTCTGACATTTTCAAATATTTTAACAAAAAGTTATCCCCACCTGACACTATGACAATGTGGATAACTTCCCTCCTGTCAGGTCAAGAGCTTTATTTATCCACATTTTTTACTATGTTATACACATGGACAAATTGACATACGACATTAATAGATTAACGGAGGACCGGATATGTGTGGAGGTAAGTGTGAGTGGGATATCACTTGGACTATTATATTTTGAGAGACCGAAGAGGGGATGGATTAACAAACCTATTCTTCCAACGAAATGGAGTTGTGTGGATGCGAAGGTGGAGGGACTATACGAATATGGGGGTGAGAATATCACCCCCAAGGACATCGTTTCGAAGTGTCAGGAACTTATAATGAACCTTTAATGGACTTCCAACACTTCTTATAATACTTCTCATTCCCGAATGCTTGAACTTCAAAGGGGTTGTCCTTATACCCATAGTTCTTATTGAAGAACTGATAATACTTTGCGATAGGTTGCAAGTAGTGGGTGTATTCGTGAATGGTTGTTTGGACCATCTCCATAACTGTATCAGTGTTATTATGGAATACAATTAACTTATTGGACTTGGGGTTAAACATCCCCATTGCTTCGGCGTTCATAATTTTAACAATCTTGGGGGTCTGAACGATAACGGAGTAGGTTAACTTATTCTTTCTCCGGTTATTAACCCCCAAGTTTGCATTGCACCATTTAATGGTAGCATCAACAACCCTTCTTTTTTGGGCTTTGGTAAGTGTGTCTGTACGTGTCTTTAATTTTATCATAGAACAAAGGTACGACTTCTTATTGACTCCACCAAATATGTTTTTTATATATATGACATATTTATATGTATGAATAAACAGGACGTAGAACAGAGTTTCCCATATAGGGCGGTTAAAAAGATATTAAAAAAAACATATCCATTTATTGTTAGATTTGCGGTCCCCGATGATGTGGAACAATATACCTCATTAATATTCTTAGACATATACATTGACATATATAAGTTAAAAGAACTTATGCCAAAGTATGAGATTGATACCTTCTATACAAAGTATTATGCCAAATCCCCATCATCTGAACGTAAATCTCTTTGGGGTGTATCAAACTTTGCAACATTCTTTGAAGGGGGGACCTCAGAAGAAAGGGTTGCATATTTTAGACCCCTTGTTAGAGACATTGAAAATATTCTAAATAGCGTTGGCAGGTCCGAAGAAATCCCCCGGGAACTACGACTTAAAGATAATAGAACATTTGATATTGCAAACTTCTATATTGATATAGATACCCTTATGAGTGGTTTACCTTCTCAACCTTAACCCTCCAAGATTCAATACCAAAGAACTCTATCATCTCTTCAACCCTATAACCAACCCTTCTCCTTATTTCATTGTTCGCCCAATTAACTTCACTCCTACGTAAACGACGGGGAACATACTTATATACAATGTCCCCATTGTTATCCCTAACAATAAAACCGGCATCATCCCTAACCGCCATCTCAACCATTGACTCCAATACCTTAACATTAATCCTGAAGTTCCCCCATCTTCCGTTGGGAGGAATAACCGAACATACCCTAACCTTTAACTTCGTTCTATGTCTATCCACCTCTATTACCTTATCTATCATAACCTTCTTGGTGTGCTTTGCAACATACTTATTAAACTTGAGAATCTGTTCTTCCGACATTGAATTGTTATATGACATATGATATTATTTGACACGAAGGTATGACATTGTCAAGACATATACAACATAAGTTATCCACATGACACTATGACAATGTTAATAACTTATATAGGGAGGGGGATATAATGTGGATAACTTTATTTATCCACATACCCCGGTGGATAACTCCCCCCCGGATGGGGATAACTACCCCCTCCCCCCGGTATCCCCCGTTATATATGACAAAATGACTGAAATAGGGGGGACAATAGTCTATGTTAATCAAAATAATTTTTTCCAGAAAATTAACCCCTTACCTAATTAAATGTCCCTACATATAAAAAACGACGGGGTGTTTATAAAAGAGGGGGTGATATACAGAAAAAAATTTTTGGAAAAAATCTTGATTTATGGGGTACAATCCCCTATATTTATTATTATGAAAATATGTTGTGAATGTAAATTAGAACTACCATTTGACGAATTTTATTGTGAAAATGGAAAACCAAAAGGTAGGTGTAAAAATTGTCGTAAGATAAGTAATAAAGTTAATTTTGATAAATGGAGTAAGACCGAAAAAGGAAAATTAAGAATAAAGGAGAATGGGAAAAAATACGAACAAAAAATAAAAGAAAAAAATAAAATTATACGAGAAGAAAGAAAAAAACAAAAAGAACTTTTATTAAAAGAAAAACAACTAAAAAAAGAACAGAGGGAATTAAAGATAAAGGAAAGAGAAAGTAAAAAAGAAGAATATAATAAATTAAAAGAGTATCATAAAAGTGATGAATGGAAAGAAATAAAAAAACAAAAAGAAAAAGTTCGTCTATATAAAAAATGGAAACGTAGATGGGAGAATGACGAATTGTTTGCGATGAAAGTCAGGTTAAGAAACCTTATACGTAATTCATTTAGAAAACAAGGGTATAAAAAATTTGATAAAAATACGGAAACTATTGTTGGTATAAGTTATGGTGGGTTTAAGTTATATATGGAAACAAAATTTTTGGAGGGGATGACTTGGGAGAATAGAGGTGAATGGCATATAGACCATATAACCCCGATTTCATCTGCAAAAAGTGAGGAGGAATTAATTAAATTATCACATTATAGTAATCTTCAACCATTATGGGCGGAGGATAATTTAAGTAAGAGTAATAAGATATTATAACTAACCCCCCCCTCCAATTAATGAGGGGTTTTTTATTTCCTAGAACACGACCCCCTTCTTAAAATTAGTCCCCCATATATAAAAAAAAATTTTTGGAATTTTTTTGTATTTATGAGATATGAGGTATATTATTACAGAAGAACAAAATCTTTCACTTAGAAGAAGATTACATTTTATTGATAAATTTTTGGATACGGTATTAGATGCGACTAGCCCTTGTGATTATTCAAATGATTCTCATTTTTATCTTGGGGTGATGGAGGATTTAAAAATTGCTTTGATTTTGTTTAATTTTAATAATCTTAATGGTGATGATATTATTGATTATATAAAACAATATAAGGAAGAATATATAAAACAATATTATATAAATTCACAGGAAGATTGTTAATATATATGGAAAGATTTTATAAACGTAATCCCCCCCCAATTAGTGAGGGGGTTTTTTATTATAATGAGATATTTATTATTAAAAATATATTATGGCAAACAGAATAGTAAGATTAACTGAATCGGATTTAAATAGAATTGTTAAAAAGATTATAAATGAAGATATGAGTTTATTCATAAAGAGAAGAATGGAAAACATTGATGAATATGTTAATGATTCTCTTACTGAGACTGACCCTGAAGAATATAGTTTAGACGAGTATGCTGATGAAATTGTTTTAAAAGTTGTTGATATGTGTGGTTTAGATTTAACCCCCAAAGAACTTGATGAACTTATGGAATATATTTTAAAAACCTATTGGGATGATATTGAAAGTTATTATGATGGGGTTATGGAATTTTATGATGACGATGATATAACTGAATCCGTTGATACTTTTTATAGAAGGAGAATTAAAATTTTTGAAGAGTTTTTAGATACTGCAATATCTGAAACCACCCCCAATGAATTTGACGCCGAAGATTATAAGGATTATAGAGGGGAGATTGAGTGGCGTACTTTAACTATGTATGAAGATGAAAATGGTGAGGTCGATGATGTTGAAGGATTTTTTGAACTTTCAAAACATTTCACCAATAAAATCCGGAAAGGATATGCTAAGTATATGAAATCAAAATAACTATCCCCCCTATTTACCGGAGGGGTTTTTTTATAATAACCCGGTGGTTCTCGCGATGCTTTCCCCTTTGAATTTAATGCCCTTATGTAGCATTAATAATAGTTTTTTTCTTAAATGTTTTCTTTTAATTTTTTTCATCATTTATAAATATGTTTGGAATGCGTAAAACAATATTAATTTATTGTTTATTTCTTGACCGCCGGACTTCGTCCCCTCCCTTCGGTCGGTTTAATCCCCCCGCCCCTTTTTTTGATGGTTTAATTATGTTTTATTATATTTGCTTTATTATGGTAAAAGATAAAATGTATAAGGTAATTTTTAAATTTTTGGATTCATATGTTGGTGATGGTGTGATTTGCGAAAAATCAAAACAATTGCGATTTAACCCATTAAATTTTAAAAGTGATTTGGCAACATTATATTACATATATTCAAATAACCGAACCCTCATATTATCTTTTAATGTTTGGAACGATGGTGAACGCATAAAAATATATAGGGGAAACGAGTTGTGTAATATGGTGTCAAGTTTTTTTTCTATGGATGGCAATGAATCAATGATATATATTAAGGAATGGTTTGCCGATAAACATGATATGAAAAAAGTTAGAGATTTAATGAAATTTATTCCACCTTCGTTTAATCATTAGTGAATATCCATATATTTATAAATAAAAATATATTATGGTAAAAAGAATTGTAAGATTAACAGAAAATGATTTAACAAGATTGGTTAGAAGAATTATTATGGAACAAGATATAGATGTTAAGAGTTTAAATGATAATTTAAATGCTGAATTAAAAGATGCAACATCAACATTTTTTATGGGTAAAGATATTATTCAATATATGATAACTAATATTTCCGGAAAATTTGAGTTATACGACACACCAAGAATGGTATCAATTACTGCTAAGAAAGGTAGGTTGGCCGACGGTGGAGGTTTTAACCCTAGCGTAGATAACATAGATTTTACCATAATCTATAAATGTAAAACTTCTTCAATACCTGAAAAAGACCTTCCAATAACTAGGGAAGCTGAATTTGTTTCAATGAAAAATATTGATTCTTTTAAATCCGGAATTACTCATCATGGTACTTTAAGTAAAGGTTTGGTGGATTCTATTGAGGCAAATTGGTGTAAAAAATTACCACCAATTATGCATCAAGCACAACCAGAAGATGAACCAAGTCCTCAAAACGTTAAACAAGGGCACAAATATCTATAATAAAACATTTTAAACTATATAACCCCACCCTTAAAGTGGGGTTTTTTATTTTATCTTTATTATATTTATTGTTATGGGAAATGAATTAACTGATAAGCAGATTGATAAAATAATGTTTCGTTATTTTGATGATAGATTTAAAGATTCTTTTTATGGTGAAGAAGAAATGGAATTTGGTGATACATGGGTTGGTATTTTTGATGATGAAAATATGCTTGTGGGACATCCTATGAATGATGATGATGGAGTATGGTTTTCACATGGACCAATCTTTGGTGATGCAAATTCAATTCTTGACATAACCCAACAAGAATTGAATCAATCTATGATAAGATACCTAAATAAAAAATATCCTGAGGTTATAATTGGAAAAATAATATGATGAGTATAGAACAAAAATATAAAATGTTTAAGAAACTATTGTCAACTATGTTGCCGGAAAAATTCTATGAGGTTGAAAAAGTTGAGACTAAAGATGTGAGCGAATCTTATTCTCTTATAAATGGTTTGTTTAACGTAACAATTTATGTTGACGGAACCGAACAGGAACAGGAAGATGATATTCAAGATTATATAGATGAAATTTTGGATTATACAGGGGAAGTATTTAATTATAGAATAATATGGGTTAACACCGCATAAAATTATGAAATACATTATTACAGAAAATAGATTAAATAAGGTGGTTGTTTTATTCTTGGAACATTTGTTTAAAGATGGGATATATAATGAATCTTCATTTAACTATGAAACAGAGAGTATGGATGATAATCTCATTATGTTTTATGATGATGATTATAAAAATAATATTGAATACGAACCACTTTTTGAATATATATTTAAAGAATATTATGAAAGTCTTGACCCCGAAAGTAACATTAATATGATTAATAATTGGGCGGAAAAGGCACCACTAATTGAAATTATTAGAAATGACCTTGTTGAAACTTTAAATTCAACTTTTGGTAGAGGAGAATGGAAGCCAGGATTTAAAATATGGTTTGAGAAAACATTTGAACTTCCCGTTAAAACAATTGCGGGTTAATATTTATTAATTATGCCAACTATTTTTTACACACATAACAATACATTAGAGCATAGTGTATATAGAGATGAATCTGACCTCCCAAGAAATGTTAAAGTTTTTATGAAGGAAATTAGAAGAGAGTTCCCCAACGATGAACTAAAACTTTCCTCATATAATGAGTTTAAGGATTTGGAAAATAATAAAAGTAGGAATGAGTTAGATTTATCTATGGATATTGATGCCGAAAGATATGCAAAAGGCGATTACTCCCACATAAAAGAAGCAGATACAAAATTTGACGACATTGCCGAATCTATTGGAATTGATAGATTTCACATTTTTACAACTTATATAAATAAAAAAGAATTTGGAGAGAAATTTCTTAAAGATTTAAAAAAATATATGAAATCAACCGGTGAAGGTGAGAGCATTCATTCAATTAGATTTGATTTAACCACCAAATATGAAATGGAGATTAAAATTATTTTAAAAAAAGATGCATATAATAGTCAAAGGGTTAAATTTTCAATTAAAAACCTTGCCAAAGATTATTTAGCATCTAAAGGATATAAAAATGTAAGAGTTTACATTCCGTAATACTTATTAAATATGAAAATTATAATAACAGAAGAACAATATAAGAAATTAATTAACCAAGAAGAGGTTGATAGAATCTTAGATAAAATGTATGAGTTTGGTAAGGATTCTTTAACTCCCGAAGAATTGCATATACTTAAAAATCCTGATGAAGAATTTGAAACAGAAGAACAACCTTCGGATGATGCTGAAGAAATAATTTTTTCAAATGAAGCAATGTCAAGACTCATTAATGCTGACCTTATTGATTATAGAGATATTATGATACTTGACGATAATTCATTTCAAGTAAGTAATATAATTGATGAAGATGGATATGGGTTTGAATATTTTGAAAACGGAAATAAGATAAAGTTGGTAACTCCAAAAGAAAAGGATGAAATACTTGTTGAAGGAATTGATGAGGGAGACTCCGCAGATTCATTAATGAAAGTAATGGAGCACATAAAAGAAAATTGGGAACCAAATATTGGACTTCCAGTATTTGTTGAAGGAATAGATTTTTAAAAAAACTGGCACGATTTTTAACTGTATATAAAAAATTAAAAAAATGAAAAAATTATTAACTTGTTTATTTCTTGTTTTGTCTATAACGGCAAATGCAAGAAAATTCTACGTAAGTGAATCAGGAAATGATACTTACACAACAACACAAGCTCAAAATCCGGCAACACCTTGGAAAACATTATCTAAGGCACAAAGTAATGTTGCTAATGGTGATTCTGTTTTATTTGCTAAAGGTGGTAAATTTACAGGTACATTAACATTAAACAGTAAATCTAACATTTACTTTGGTACTTATGGAACCGGTGCCGACCCATTATTTTGGGGTACAAACTCAACAATAAGTGTATTAATTACGCTAAATGGCTGTACAAACATAACATTTTATGGTTGGAACATTAGTGATACAACCATCTCATTTACTGATAGGTATATACAAGCCAAAATACAAAACGTATTTGCTACATATCAAGGATGTACGGGTGTAGTTATTAGAAAATGTAGGATGGATAGAACCGGTTATGGTGTGTATTTTCCACCCGGAAATAACGGTAACACAGTAGATTCGTGTGACATAGGAAATCTTAGAATGATAAGAAATACACCAACATCGGTTAATCCTGATGATGATTATGGTGGAGTTCCGGTTCAACTATCTAGTTCAAATAATACTGTCACTAACAACTACTTTCATGATTGTTATGCCGCTAGTTATGATTATACATTTGATGGTGGAGGTGTAGAATTTTTTGAAGAAGGTTCTGTAATTGAAAATAACATAATTGCTTACAATACATTTTATGACTGTAATGGTATTTTTGAATTTGGTAGTACTAATGATGGAGTTGCTAATAATTTAATTCAAAATAATAAAATATATTATAACAAGATTATTAATAACAACACTGTAGTTTATATTAATAACAACGGACAGTATAGAACAAAGGTGGTTAACTTACAATTTTATAATAATGTAATGTTACAAACTGTCCCTAATACAAACCCTGCAGGTAGTAGTGGTATTATGTTTTCTTTAGCAACATCGGATGCTACAGCTGGAATTATAGTACTCAAGAATAATATAATTCAGGCGTCTAATGGTTTATCTTTAACAAGAAGCGGACAATTAAATGGTACTAATTTAACTCACACTAACAACATATACAAACTATCTAATGGTAGTGTTACTAACTTTACATTAGATGGTACCGAGATTTCCACATCAGGAACTATTTGGGTGAATACAACAAATACAAATCCTTTAAATTGGGATTATAGATTAACAAGCACATCACCGGCAATTAATAGTGGTGCGAATGTAGGATTAACAAGAGATTTTGGTGGTAATACAGTTGGAATAACTCCTTCAATAGGAATTTATCAATACAATTCTGTTACTCCAACACCTTGTACTTTCACATACGGAACTTGGAGTACCTGTATTAACGGAACTCAAACAAGAACATATACATCTACTCCGGTTGGTTGTACGGGAGTTCCTCCAACTGATAGTTTAACAAGAACATGCACATCACCAACAACAAGAGGTAGAAAATTTTATTTCAGTAACACAGGTAGTGATAGTTACACAGTAACACAGGCACAAAATCCTGCAACACCTTGGAAGACCTTGGCGAAATTAAATACTTTAAGTGGTATTGCATTGGCGGGTGATACATTTGCATTTAAAAGAGGAGAAGTATTTGCAAATGGTACTGAATATAGTACAACCGGCTCGGTTAAATGGTATGGTGGTGGATATGAAGGTAGAAACTTTCCATCCGGGACTGCAACCAATCCAATCGTATTTACCTATTACGGAAATATGTCATTGGAAGGGCCAAATTTATTATACCCATATCCAAGCACAGTTAAATCTAATGAGAAAAATGTATTAGCATTCGCTAATGTTAGTTGGATTGTAATTGATGGTATTCAATTCAACGACACTAGATTTCCTGTTAACGATAAAAGGTCAGGAGCTTATACTTGTGCTGGTCTTTGGTTTGGTGATAGTGGTTATTGTAGTGGAAGTGATGGATGTAAGTGTAATAACATTAAAGTAACAAATTGTAATTTTAGTAATATTGCTTACGGGATTGTGTCTTTTGTTAGTGGGTTTGAAATATCTAATAACAAATTCAGTAACTTTAAATCTACCGGATGGATAACAGATACATTAGGTAATGCCGATATAGGTGCTGACCCAATGTTATTGTCTGGAAGTAAATATAGAATTACTAATAATAGAATTACAGGTTCTTGGGCGTACGCTAACCCCAACTCATCTAGTTCAGGTTTATTAGGTGGTGCAATAGAAACTATTAATAATTTTGATAGTTCATTTATCGCATATAATACATTCATAGATTGTAGTGGTGGTATGGAGTTTGGCACTAACTTACCCGGTGGTATACAAGGACCGGATGATGACACAATTTGTTATAATAAATTTATCAATTGTAGTAACATCGCATATGTTAATACAACAGGAACATACGCAACACAGGTTAAAAATTTACGTTTTTGGAATAACTTCTTTGTTGAAGGTTCAATGTCTCGTATGAGTGGTTATAATGCAGGTGGAGATGCTTTAGGGGACGGTCAAACATATGCAAATACAGGATTTATATTTTGGCCTCCGTACCCAATTAACAAATCAACTCGGTATCCGGCAGAACAGAATTTTCAAAACGCTTGGAGACCGATTGCTGCTGGTTCAACAACCAATCAATTTGCGGATACAGTATTCGACATTAGAAACAATGTATTTTGGATTAACAACGGGTTTTACGCTAAATACTCACAATCTGAGAGAGGTAAGATTTTTTACGGAAATAATATCTACCATTTGGTTAGTGGGTATCAGGGAGCGGTTGGAACTTTTACTCCAACATCGTTAGGCCCCAATACTAGTTTGGCAACCGGTGAGAGAATAATCAACAGCAAATTTATTGTTGATAGTTCTAGTATATATCCCCAAAATTGGGATATGAATATTTTAAGTGACACTTGTTATGCAGCCACCGGAGGTGTGAATGTTGGTCTTACCAGAGACTTTGTAGGAAATTTAGTTCCGTCTACACCATCAATAGGTATATATCAAAAATACAGTACTGTTGCAGTAACACCGTGTACTTTTACGTACGAACCATGGTCGCCTTGTAATGGTAGTTATCAAACAAGAAGATATGTTTTATCAACTATAGGATGTGTAGGGGTACCACCAATTGACAGTATTCAAAGAGCTTGTACCAATGACATAATATCAAGTTTTTACTATATTTCAAATAAGAATAAAATTTATATAAAATCAACTATCCCTGGTAATATGGTTATTACTAATGTGTTGGGTAGTATTGTTAGAAATATTAGTTATGTTGCTAATGGTACCACAATAAATGTTAGTGAATTACCAAGAGGAATTTATTACGCATCGACTTACGGAAAATCAATCACGTTTTATAAAAACTAACTTAAGTGAAATACATTATAACCGAACAACAATATAAAAAGATTAATGAGATTACCATTTTTGATGGTGTTATGAGGGTGAGCCCTACATATAAAGACATACTTGATATTGTTATTGGTGATAACCATAAGGAATATAATAATTCGGTAAAAGAATATGTTAAAAAAGTTTTAGGTTATCAAAAAAAATTTAAGAAACGAGATGTAAAAGATTATGCTAGAGCTGCTCAGTATGACGACACCGATGATATGTCTGAGGAATTAAAAAAACCTGAGGTTCTTTCCAACATGGCTTATTTTATGGCAAAAAAATTCTTAAAAATTAAAATGTTGGGTGAGTTGGAATGTTATATTAAAAAATATGGTAATGATAAACAATATTTTTTTTTTGACCCTGAACTTGAAATGTGCGTTGGTTCTATTTATTTAAATAAAAGGTTTGAAGATGATTATCTTGGTGCAATATCATTAACAGAAAAGTCTTATTCAGTTTCATTATCCAAAATTGACTCAGATATAAAAGGTATGGGATATGGTAAATTAATGTACTTGGCAGTATTAAGTGATGTTGACATTCTTATGTCTGATAAGTCGTTGTATCCCGATAGTTTAAATATATGGGTTAATGTGTTACCAAGATATGCTTTAACCGGTGCCGTAATGAATGATGGAAAATTAAAAATAATTAAACCAACAACTCCGATATTAAAACATAGGGACGTTTCTAGATATTTTGCAACTAAAAAACCTAATTCAATAAAGTTAAAAAATGGATAAAGACGAGAAACATTATATAAGGATTATTGAAAAAATATTTGAGGGTTTTGCGGATTCTTATAATGAGTCAGACACTCAAATTAATATTCAAGATAAGGACGAAAAAATTATATTCTGTTATGTTAAAAATCATAAGGAACTTTATATAGATACAAGCATTATTGATACTTGTAGAGACATCTTACCTTGGGATGCGATGAAGTATATAAAACCAGCAGCGAAAAAGTATTTTCATAGTCAAATAGATGGGGAAAATCCAATAAGAACAGTATCAGTTGCGGGTATTGTTTAATTAGAATTGAGGGTTAAAATCTTCGGATTCAACCTCTTCGCTATATAAGTAAATTTTTAATCCTGTAATTTCTAGCAACCTGTAATCTATAGAGTCAAGTGTATCTACAGGGTCAAACATACGAGTAATTTTTTTACCATCAAGAATGACTTTTACTTCAAACTTGTAATAATCGGTTAATCTACTTTCCCAAACATCTAAAATAATTATTTTTTTAATTGCATTAACTTCATCCTCATCAAGAGAATCATGCATCCAAGGTGCTGGAACATCAGTATTTTCAAAATGTTCTTTCATTTCAACTAAAACTTCATTGGTAAGTTTTTGAACTAATTTCTTAAATTTAGTTTTTTGTTCTTCATTCATAATTAAAATGTTATACTCTGTGCTTCCAATCCAAAAGTTTTATTAAACCAATCAAGGACATATCCCATATTTTCCTCACCAAATGTCTCTTCAATATCGTTAAATATTTCTCCGTTTAATTGTAGTTCGGGAAATAATTCAGTGGAATTAACATCATATGGATTATAAAACCAATACATAAAAACATTACTTCTTTGAGATGGGTCAAAAAATATATTTCCGTAATGTCCGGTTCCTTGATGGAACACTTTTCTAGATTCAAGCCTCATTAATTCAGGATATCTTGCCTCTATATATTTCCCAATCAATTTTACCAATTTACTTTCGTTAATGAGGTATTTCATACTTTATAAATATAATAAAAATAACTATATATTATATGTGAAAAATTTATTATTAGGTTTACTTGGTATCGTTATAAGTTGTTTAATACCATTTGGGATTATGTTTATTCTTTTAAAATTATTTCCAAAATCCAAAAAATAGTATTATATTTGCCCTATGAAAGTTAAAAGACAAGATATAAAATGGTTTTTAGAGAACATCACTCGCAAAGCTGAAAGGGATGGTATAGAACTCACCAATGAGTATTTGGCTAACGAACTTGCCGGTTATATGGAAGTAAACCCGGGTTGTGTTAATATGGATGAGAGTAATCGTTCAGGTAGGTATTATTATTCTACCGTAGGGTATGGTGTGTATAGTTTGCTTGGAGAAAGATATAGAATGGGTAGGGTTGAGATATTCGATAGACAGAACGATAGTGGTTATCAGGTAGATGAGGGTGTGTATTGTATGCCATTTGAAGCCGCAAACCAATTTGAGCAGTTCATAGAGAATATAGAAACTGATTTACCAATCAATATAGAGATGGGAACTATGGCTCAATGTCGTGCGGCGGTTGCTGAAGAACTTGGAATACCGGAAGATAAGTTAAATGATAACGAAACCAAAAGGGAGTTCTATAAAAAGAAGAATGACGAATACGCACAATCTCTTGGGTATAAGGATTTTGATGACCAACTTGCTAATAGTAGTTTGGGTGATTTAAAAATAAAAAAAGATGAAGAAGTTAAATAGTGTTTTAAGGTGGTTGAAAGATAATGGTAATTATAATGACGGAAGATACTATCAGCGCGGAACCTTTAATAGAATGGTTAAACATAATGTAATATTATTTTGATTGTTATGGGATTTATTATTATATTTGTATTCGTTAATTAAAAAAAATGAAAGATAAAATAAGAAAAAGTGAGTTTAAGTTTTTGAATTATTTGTTTGAAAATATGTATTCGGTTAAATCAAAATTTTATCCTGACTCTATTTTTTTTAAAAAGAATGATAAGGTAATATTAGAATTGGAAAAGTCCGGAACATTATGGGTTTTATATTCAGTTTGGACTGACATCTCCGATATGTTTTCCTATGATTACGAAGAAACCCAACAACTTATAAAAGAATGGATGGAACAACAAATAAAATCGGGGGAAGTGACACCTATTGCTAATGGTTTCACTTCAGACTCATAGATGGAACAACAAATAAAATCGGGGGAAGTGACACCTAAATGGGATAAACCACTTTCATTTGTGGTTGTGGAAGAAGAATTAAAATCGGAGGAAGTTACACCTTTGGACGCTGGAAGAAACTACCTTCCATTTATGGAAAAACAATTAAAATCAGAGGAAGTTATACCACATACCAGTATTACAAATCAATTGATGAGGGTGCAAGAAGAATTAAAATCGGTGGAAATAAAACCCGTTAAAGATGTGAATCTCATTTGCCAATTGGCGGAGCTAAGATTAAATCGGGAGGAAATAACACCAAAAGAGTCAATACCAACACAAATTTGGCGTGATTTAGAAAAGGAGGAAGTAACACCAAGATGTGCCATAGCACCACCATCTAGTTGGAGAAAGTTAGACTCGGTAAAATATGTGGAAATAAAACCTAATGTGACTTTAAGTACTTATCATCTAAAAGTGGTGGAAGAACAATTAAAATCGGAGGAAATAACACCTCGTCAAGTTGTAAGTGCCTCTTTTGATTGGATACAAGAGCAAATAAACTTGGGGGAAGTGACACCTACATCATTTTTCGTGATAAAATAAAAAATTTAATAAAAATGAAAAAAAATAATTGGGATATTGGATTGATATATTTTGTAATATTTGCGGTTGCGTCCGTATTATTTGGTATAACCATTCAAGTTATATATGAAATTTTAACTCATAAATAACGTTATTAATGATATTTATTAATAAATAAAAAATTATGAGTAAAATAATAAGATTAACTGAAACCGAATTAATTAGATTGGTAAATAGAATAGTTAAAGAAAATAATGAAGATATAGAGTTTGAAGGATTTGATACTCCACTTGAAGATGAACCATCGTTATTTGATGATGATAATGATGATGATAATGATGATATCAATTATATTAAAGACTTTGATTTTGATATTGAAGACAAGTACAACGATGATGATGAATTTCAAAATAAAATGAAATTAAAATCACATACAAGAAATAATAGACAAAGTGATTTTGGTATTGGTGCCGGTACAAGATGGGATAAAGATAGTGAGAAAGAATGGAGCCCTATCAAACCCTCAGATATGCCCTTAGAAAAATATTTGAAAACTAGAGTTAAATAATTATGTGGGGCATGTTCCCCATACCGGTCTAGGTAATACCCAAAGTAATGCCTCACCATCAAAATCTACTGGAGCGGTTGGTATGTTTGTAACGCACCAACCGCTTAGGTCTTGATTAAATGAAGTTGCATTGTAGAACATACTATCCATTTCAGTAACTCCCGATACATTCCAACCTCCAATATCTTGATTAAATGATACTGCATTGGTAAACATGGTACCCATTGATATCACACCACTCATGTTCCATTTATCTAATTCACCATTAAATGAATAACAATTTTCGAATACACTATATGCATATTTTACATTATTCATTGTCAACCCCCATTCGTTAATTGTTCCTCCGGTTAAGGAATTACAATTAAAAAAGAATGAGGAAATACTCTCAACCCCACTAAAATCCCAAATACCATTAACAGATTCTAAACTGTAACAATTGGCGAAAAAATCGGTTAAGTCTGTAGAACCACTAAATGTTGGAGTACCATTAAAACTAATCAAATTTTCACAATTGGTGAATGCGGTTACCATGTCAGTAAAAACTAAACTTGGAATTATTGTAATACTTTTTAGATTATTTTTTGTCTCCTGAGGAACCCCGGCGTATGCAAAATTCCAACCAGTAAATTCTTTAATATATATTTTTATTTCATATTCACCATTATCAGGATAATTATGAACTTTATTTGCATCGTCCCATTGAGTGATTCTTTGTGATGTACCATCACCCCAATCAACATCAAAATCATAAACACCATCATTAACTAACGGTAATTCAAATATGGTATTTGACGAATCAGGACTCTCAACAATCATTGTCATTGGTGTTGGGAAATTCTCACAATTTAATAATGTGAATGTCTCACACCCATCAAAGGAAATAATTTTAACAATTATGTTTGGTGAATTATCAAAAAGATTTGGTAGTATAATGTCGTTTATTGCTTGAACCGGATTCTCTAATGTTGCAACAAGTTGACAATTATTTAAAGCGTAATCACAGGAATAAACCTGAAATGGTGGAACACCCTCTAATGATAATATTTTAATTGCAGATGAAATAGTTTTTCTTTTTATATAAATATGTTTGGTTAGTGTTATATTTATATTATTGAGACAATCAAAAAATAACAAAGTATATGAAAAAAAACGTAATAATAAGTGAAGACCAACTTGAAGATTTATTAAAAGGATTGATGGGAGCCTTTTCAGGTGATTTCTCGGACAAACTAGTTGATAAAGATTTATTAAAGTCAGTAGAACCCACATCTTCTAAAAAAGTTACCGGGTCTATTGTTGATGATAAATTTAAAGAAATTACAAAAACAATTATTAATAATTTGGAAGGTGGGTATTATCATCCCGAATTTAAAATTACGGGAGCAAAAAGCACATCAGGAAAAAATATGTCTCCTTCAAGTTTTACCGCCATGGGTAAAAGCGGTGAGACCATGTTTGGAATAGATAGAAAACATGGGGGAACAATTAACACATCAGATAGTGGTTCCGAGTTTTGGTCGATGATAGATAACGCACAAAAAAATGGAAGATGGCCGTATAACTATACTGGCGGAGAATTAAAAGATAAATTAATTAGTTCTGTTAGCAAAATTATGAAAGAACAATACAAGAAAAATGCTGAAAATTTCTTATCAAAAGAGGCAAGAAGTATTGTTGAAAACAACCCTAAATTATTATTTAATTTTGCGTATGCAAGTTGGAATGGACCTGGATATTTTAAAAAGTTTGCAAAAAAAGTTAATGATTCTGTTAGTATGGGAATTACTAATCCCGAAGAATTAGACAATATGGTTTACGCTATGAGAACAATTAGACCGGGAAAAATAAAAAATGCATCAGAAATGTTGGCATAAAATATTATTATAGATAATGCGAAAGATAAAAATAACAGAATCAAATTTAATAAAAATTATTGAAACCGCAATGGATTTGGAATTATATACCTCAACCCCAAACCAACCATCAGGACAATATAACAAAGATATTGAAACTTCAACAGAGGAGATAGTATTAAAATTAAAGGAATTGTTAAATATGTTTGAAACCGGGAAAAAGGTTTCAACTACAAATAGGCAAAAAATACATAAGGCAATTGATTATCTAAACGATGCTTATGAAAAAATAAAATACAATTCTTAATTTACAATCATTTAAAACTAAATTACATTAAAAATAAAAAATGCAAAATTTAACTAACGAACAAAAAGCGGACACTTACAATAAATTACTTTTCAAGTATCAAAGATTACAAGAAGAGATTAGATTGATTCAAGCACAGAATATTAACGTATCTGAAGAAGATGAAAGAAAAATTCAAACAATAAAAAAAGAAATGGAATTTGTTTATGGATTAACTGAAAGGTTATACAGATAATTTTCTCATTTTTAAAGTATTTATTAATTATGAATAAAAGATTTACAATCACAGAAGAAGAAAAAAAAGAAATAAGAAAAAATTATTTCTTCGAACAAAAAACCTCCGAAGAAATGAGGTTTTGTCATAAGGGAAATACCAAATCCTTAGATGATGTTATGGGTGAAGATGAGTATGAAGACTACGTTGAAAACATTAAAATTAGAAAAAATGGTGTTAGAGGTTTGGTTGATGCGTTAGAGACTCTTAGGTCATATCATAATTTAGAAAATGTTAACGATGGTGGGGTTCATTTGGCAAATAATGTTATGAATACATTAAAAGCTTATAAGCCTTATAACTATTTTGAGGAACAAACTAAGGAGTGTAATAGAGCGATGGATAAGATAATTGAACTATACAAAGAGAACGAACATGGGGAAGAATTGGTTTCGGACATAGAAAAAGTAATGTCTTTTAGCCATATTGAACCCAGAGCCAAAGAATTCTTAAAACATTCTTTATCAATTATTAAAGGAGATTAATTTTTAATAATTTTCTTATATTTATTAATTGTAATATACCAATGGCCTATGACTCAAGAAACAATTTGGACTGTCCTTGTAACCGCAATAACTGTATTGGGTTCGTCTTCAGCTTGGAGATTCTATGAAAAGAGAGCACAAAGAAAAGAAAGTGACGAAGGATATCTTCGTGATGAATGCAGAGAAAGAATTGCAAAATTGGAGGCGATGTTACTTCAAAGTAGCAAAGAAAAAGATGAGATGCGTAGTACCATTTTAAAGTTAACAGAACAGGTCGCAGCACTTGCAGTTAAAGTTGAATTCCTACAAAAAGAAAACTCAGAATTACATAGATTGAAAACTAATGATTAAGTGTCCCACCTAATCATGGTTTTAATGGAACATTCCGGATAAAAATAATCGAGAGCCTCTCGTATTATAACATCCGCAAGTTCTCTATCCATAACTTCTTCAGTTATTATATCTCCGAGATAAATTACGGCTTCAATAAGTAATGATTTAGTTGAAACGCTGTGATTAATTGTGTGTATTTTAATTTTCGTCCCCTTACCATAAATTTCCTCAACGGCATTTTTTCTATACTCGTTAAGATATACCTCTATTAGTCGAAAAAGTCTTTTTTTCGGTTCCATCGTAAAATATAAGAATAATATTAAAGATTATCCATCATTAACGTCCTTGTCCCACGTATTTTTTTGGTCTTGGATTGTGTTTGTTAAAAGATTTTTTAGCATTACCTTTTTTTCTTTTTCCGAAAGTTAATTTTCTTGAGTCATTAGAACCTTTTGCCATTTTGATTATTTTAAAATAAATACTATATTTATGATTATGTATATCAGCGAAGAAGAAAAAAAACAAATTTTATCAAAATATCAAGATAATACTTCAGATGAATTTTTAAGACATCTTATAAGAGCATATCCTGTTGATTCTCAAAAAATATTAGATAACATAGTTCATTTCATTACAATTGACGATAAAAGAAAAATATTAACCGGAAATAAAAAACTTATGGTTAATAAAATTTTCAATTTGGAAGATGGAAAATGGAATGATATTGATGAACCAACTCTTAGAAGAACAATTAAAAAATACATTGACGGAATTAAGTTAAATTAAAAATGGTAGTGATAGCTCAGTGGGTTAGAGCAGCGTGCAGAGATGTCGTGTGCCCCAAGTTCGATTCTTGGTCCTACCACAAAATAAATCCCATTCCCAAAAGAGTGGGGTTTTTTATTTTTACATGGTATTTATAGAAATATGAAAAAAATTATTAGGTTAACTGAATCTGAGTTAGTATCTTTGGTGAAAAGAACCATTATGGAAGATAATAAAGATGACTATTCAATTCAAAGTGACATAATCACTTATCAAGGAAATAATAAAGATATATTAAAATTACAACAAATTTTAAGAGTTGCCGGTGGGTTATCTCCGGAACAATTATCTTTAGCAAAAAATATTTTAACACAAGAAAAAGAATCTCCGGTTGAGGTGTCAAAAATACCTGAAACACCAAAAGTAAAAGAAAAAACTTTTTGTCAAGAAATAAAGGGCACTCTAGAAAATAATTGGACGGATGCTAATAAAAAATTAAAGTCTTTAATAATTGGAGAAGGTGAAAAAACATATCTTAATATAAAAAATACAGATAAAAAATATCTATATTCATTAGGAGATTATGAATTTAATACCCCTAATGAAAAATGGATTAAAGAAAATATAGATTCATTGGTAGATTTAGAAATCTTTTTATCAGATAAATTACAATATTTAGTTTCAATAAAAAAACTAGATGAAACAAAAACACTTAAAGAATGGATAGAATTTTTCAATAAAAAATTAAATTACGAACCCGAATATTTTACATCAATTGTAAAAAAAGACGATAAAAGTTGGACGGAGTTACCAAAAATTGATACCAATTATACAAATTGGTGTAAATGGATAGACAAATTAAATGAAAATAATAAATTAGGAAATGGTGACAAATTTGAAAAATCGGAAATTTTTTTTAAACAACAACCAATAGAACAAGTTATAACAAATGATGAGGATTTAAAGTTAATTAAATCAATTAAAAACGTAAAAATACCAACTATTAGTTTTGCAGAATATGAATTATTTAAGGATGGAAAATATAACTATTACGAGTCAAGAAATAGTATTTCTTATTCAACAAATAAGGGTAATAAAGCAGAAAGAGAATTTATTGAATACTTAACTAAAAACAATATAAGTAATAATCATATTATAAATTTTTCAACTCCAGGTAATCAAGTAGATATGATTTTTGGGATAGATTATATTGTTAAATTATCGGATAAAGATGGTAATTATACTTGGATTCCGATTCAAGTAAAATCAAGTGAAAACTTAGCCAAAACCTCAGCATTATTGTATAATGGACTTTACGGATTATCAGTTTTTAAATCAAGTAAAGATACTTGGTATTATTTTACACCAGGAAAAAGTAAGTATCCAAAATCTTTTAAAGAAGATTTTTTTGGGAATTAATTAATTTTCCTTATCTTTGTATTCTATGGCAGTATCAATCAACCCAAAAGTAGAGAAACCCACCAAATTTGAACGCATCTATGAAGATGACGAATGTACTTCAATTTGGAAATATGACTTAAATAAGAACCCTTATGGACCTATAAACGTGGAATATAAGTGGAAGAGGAGTTTCAATCCTTGGAAACAGAAAAAAATGACGTTAGGGGACCTTGCAGACCAAAAAAATAAGTTAAAGTCCTAACTTTTTATCAATTATACTTTTAAGGATTATTAAAGATTTTCTATCAAGTGAATCTATCGCATAACTTGTATTTTCAATAACAAGTTTATCAATCCCTGATTGTTTTGTTTCTGTGATTTTTTCAATACTTGTGTAAGTGTCATCATACATATCAAAATTCTCATAATCAGCATCATATTCCGCATCAAATTTATAATATGTTCCTTCATTATTTGCACTATCAATTGCTAATTCAACCCAATTTTCATCGTATGAGGCCCAAGTATCTCTAAAATATCTTACATAAGTACAAGAACCGGTTTCTTTCCAATTAACGTTGTATTTGTCTACTTTCGGTATTTCCAATCTTTCATATAAAGATTTGCTTGGTTTTGAGTTTGCAATTTCAATTGCTAATTCCTTATCGTCTCTAATTATCTTTGCAAAAAACTCCATATCAATATCTGATATGGATTCTCCAAATGGTTCTACCGCTTCGTCAAGAATGTTTATATTATCATCATCCGAGTACGGATTCTCAAAATCAAAATCTTTCTTAATGAGCTCACTTATGATAAATGCTAAATGTTTTTTTGGATAGTTGTGAAATAAACTTATATCTTCCATAATCAATAAATATAAAAAAAAGGTGAAAATTACTTCACCCTTTTTTCAAATCTTTCAAAAGTTTTTAAAACCCCCAAGATATTATCCCGACCAACCGGGTTCATGGAATGAACCAAGTATGTTGGTAAAGGTAATCCGTTTTGAGAACAATAATCACATAACCATTTGGCACAATCATATCCGGTTTTTTCTTTGAAGTGTTCCCGTCTATCATTATATATGGCACTATCATTATTAAACATAGATGGGTGATAATGTTCGTCCGCCAAGTCGTGGTCGAATGATATTAAATCAGGTATACCATTTTCTGTAATATAGTTAATAAATTCGTTATAGTTTCTAACTATATCCCATTCTTCAGCATAAATCTTATCTTTTATGTATAAAATACAATCAATAGGATTTCTTACATCATCCAAAAATAATTTATTATTCATATTCAAATTCTTTTGTTTCGGTATCATAATTTATTACAATAGGTTTGTTTTCGTGCTCGTATCTTTCGTTAAGAACTGCGGCATTGATAAAATCAACATCATTAAAACTCTTTTGTCCGTAAGCCCAATGTATGTGTCCGCAAGCGTGAATTTTTGGTTTTATATCCATAATTCTGTTGAATAAATCTTCGCATCCAACCATTTGTCCTTGTATGGTGTGGTCTAACATTCTAAACGCTGGTCCGTGAGTGATAAGAATATCAGTATTACCGGGTATTTTCGCCCACTTTTCAGCAAGTTTTTCACCTCTTGGAAGATTGAACGCCCAATCATAAAATTGAGGTTGCCAAGGACTACCATAAATCTTTATCCCATCAATTTCAACACTACTATCAAAAAGATAATGAACTCCTTTCTCAATATATTCAGGCTCAATCGTGTTTACTAACTGAAACCCGAAGTCGTGATTTCCTGCGATAAACACCTTGTGAGTAAAGTCGGTATTACTAAACCAATCTAAAAACTCCTTTATTTCGTGTGATTTTCCGGTATTACTTACATCTCCACAGTGGATTAAAATATCACCACTCCCAAGAATGTTTCCCATTCTCTTACTTGTGAGATATTCGTGTTTTCCGTGTGTATCACTAATAAATGTTATTTTTGTCGTCTTCATCATTTTCTAATTTTAAAAAGTCATCACCCTTATAATCGGGGTTGTTTTTTTTCATATTATCAATTCCTCTGACCCAAAGGTAAGAAATAATTCCCGTAATTACAAACATTGTTAAATATACTTTCCACATATTATAAATTTATTTAATTTTTAATCCCACCAAGACCTCATTCCGGTTCCATCAAACCAATCATCCCATTCACCAATAAAAGGACTATACTTGGCATTATCTTGTCCTTTAAATATTTCCCAAAGTTCCGCCCATTCTTGTTCCTCTATTTCATTCGCTCTTGCATATACTTTTGTATTATGTTCTTTTTGTTCGGGAGTAAGTCTATCAACTAACTCATACGAGCCGTGATGAGTCTCAGAATCTTTAAATTCAAATGGTTCGTTAAATAATTCGCCAAGTTCTTTTTCCGCCGTTTCTATATGTTGAATTCCTTCAAGATTATTCATAATCTCAATTGCTCTTCTCATTTTGGCAACTTTTTTCAATCTTGGTCTATCAACCTCAATACCTTTCGTTTCAAGGGTGTCGGACATTATTTTTAGAGAAGTTTTCATCATATCTAATGTGAAATGATAATCCCACCATCTAAATTTCCAAAGTGATTTACGAAACGCCCATATGTTTTTTAAAAATGTGATAAAGTTCCTCATAATTTTTCTTTTTTATAAAGATAGTTAAAAAAAAAGACCCATCAAAGTATTTTGTGGGTCTTTTAAAGTAATTTAATTTTTTATTACGATAGTAATTTATAATACTCGTTAAAATGTTTAATTCTATCGTCCAACCCAATTTCACCACCATTAACACATCTTGTAACGGCTTTTACTGATGCGACCGATGAGTCAACACATTTTGGTAAACATCTTGTAAAGAACCAAGCGGCAGATAATAATGGATATTTTGTTGCAACCAAGTCAGGATTTGAAGTAATGTCTTCGTTGATTGATTTACCAAACGCTTGATAATTTTCATTACCGGTCAATTGTATGAACCCACGGCCGTGAAATTTCCATCCATCACCCGATGCTTCATCACCATTTTTCATTCTGTTACCATAAACTTTGTTTGCGATTTTTTCCGGTTTCTTTGCGTATGATTCTGCAAGATTACCGGGAAAATACTTTGGAAACACTTTTTTTAATCCGTCAACAGAATAGTTTAAATTCTCTTTGGTGATTTTAAATCCTCCCGATTCGTGACCGCATTGTGCTAAAAAATGTGCCAATTTCAACGGAGTATCTATTCCAAATTTTGCAGCGGTTTCAGGAATCATTGCAATTACCGAATCCGGGATATGTCCTTTTAATTTTTCAATTTTTAAAGAACCTCCGGTTGGGATTACAACATCTTCTTTAATTACAGAACCAAACATTTTGTTCCAAGTTCCATCACCAACGATTCCGTCAGCAGTTAAACCATTTTCTGTTTGCCATTTTTTAACGGCACCTTCTGTGCCAGGACCAAAACTACCATCAGCAGTTAGACCTAATTTTTGTTGGAGTTTTTTAACGTCATCTCCTTTTGAACCATTTTTTAATAACATTGTTAAATATTTTTGTGTTTATTTAACAATAAATACTTAAAATGAATAATAATTAAATTTAAGGTTCCTTTACTTTTTCAATTTCAACATTCTGTCCTCCAATCCACATATCGAAAATTAAAAGAACGACGTATGCTTCAATTTCACTAAAACTATGTAATTCAGGTGAAGTGAATTTTAAAAAAACCCACCATAGGATTCTTGCTCCCAAGTAAATTTTACTAACTAGAACCAAAAAGGTAAAAAATAATTTCATATTGTGAAATATAGGAGTATTTATTTATAAAATCCAACACATGGGAAATTTAAATTTTATTATTAAGGATATATTGAATGAATATTATGTTTCACAAATTAATATAATCTATGAAGATGAATATGGCTCAACCGAAATGACTGATTTTATTGCAGACGATAATAGTTTGAATGAAGCAGAATATAAAGGAAGAAAAGTTCAGTTGGGTAAGATTATGCAGGGAGATATAAAAAAATTCAAGGTGTATGTTAAAAACGACAAAGGAAATGTTGTTAAAGTTAATTTCGGGTTTGGTGGTAAATCAGCACACGGAAAAAGAATGACTATTAAAAAGAACAATCCTGCAAGAAGAAAGTCATTTAGAGCGAGACATAACTGCGAAAATCCGGGGCCTCGTTGGAAGGCAAGGTATTGGGCGTGTAGAACTTGGTAATTATGGAAATTAGTAAATTAAAAAAATTTTTGAGAATATATTTGGATACTATGGTAACCCCAAGTGTGAATAAAGAATTTGCATCACAAGAAGATTATGAACCAATAACGATATCAATTTATGATATAAAACCAAAAGAAAATTTACCGGAAGAATTAAATGTATTTTTGGATATTAATCCAGATTTACCTAATAGTTACTATGTTAAAAAAATTAATGGTGATGTGAAAGATTTTTTAAAAATGTTAGGTGTTCGTAAACTTATTAGTATTCAATGGAACAAAAGACCTCTATATTAAGCCAAACAAATTCATAAAAAATATTGATTGGCTTAATATAACTTATCTAATCCAAACTTTTTGGCGAAAGCCCCAAACGAATCTTTATAAGATGTTTGAGTTTCATCAGTGCTCTTATTTGTGTATTGCCAATTCCAATAAAACTTATCGTTAGGTTTGAAACCATAAAAAGAATGAACTTTTCTTTGAGTCTCAACAACATCTAACCCGTGCCAGTTCTGTCCGGTGCAAATAAAACCACTTTCAATATCTTTAATCACATTTGATTCACCAAGAGTTGCGTGTCTATTTTCCAACCAAGTTAATCTCTCAATAAGTTTTTGGTAGAACATACTTGCTTGTCCCCATCTTACGGAAGTAAAAAATATAACCGCGTTTGATTCAAACAATTCTTTTGAGATTCTCCAAAGTTCGTCATCATTATTGTTAAGACTAGCCCAACATCTATGAAGTCCTGATGGATTTTTTTTATCGTCTTTAAGTAGTGCTTTTTTCAAACCACAGGAGTTTCCATCTTTTCTTGAAACATTACCTTCGCAAGGATGAATGGTTAATTCAGGAACATCAATTAGAGTTGCCTTATCTCCAAGAGCTTCCTGAATTATCATTGCAATAATTGTTGATTTTGGTATATCAACATCATCCTTATCCCAATTATATCTGTTGGAGCAGGCTAATAATAACACCTTATCTAACTTATCTAATTCAGTTATTGTTTTTTCAAGTCGGGATAAATTACCTGTTGATATGTTTTTTTCCGTTACTTGGTATTTGTCGTATAATTCTTGCAGATTTTGCATATCAAATAAATATCCGGTAAAGTTGAAACTTATCCTCTTGTTAGAGAGACGATGTAATCACTTTCATCTAACATATCGGTATGAGGGGGATTTTCATACATAATATAATCACCCGCAACTAATTCATCTTCCCCGGATTCATTGGTAACTAAACTCAAACCCCGTCTTACACTAGGATTCACATATACGCTCTCCATCGTAAGATTAACCACATCTCCTGTGTAAGCCATAAGTGGTGGAGCGACTTCAGCTTCGTCTTGTTGAGGGGGATTCTCAACCGCCGACAATGGTACACTACGACGATAATCACAATCATTATAAACCTTTTCCAACTCATCATATTTTAACATATCACTATTTTTAATTTTAGACATTGCCAAGTTTTTAATAATTGGTAAAAGATATGGTTCAATATCTAATTGTAAAAAATCAACTCTTGTATCTTCAGCATTCCAAAACGAAATATCGTTATTTAATTCATAAACTTCGCTAAATAATGCGAACTTATAACCCGTAATTTTATTGATAAAATAAACCAAAACCCCTCTTGAAAAATATTTTGCAAAATATTCTTTCTCTTTTTTGTATGTGGTGCACCATTTGGTAGATGAACCATATCTTGATGATGCGTCAAATGAAAGTGGTCTAACCGCAACCCAAGTATCATCTTCAAATTCTTTATGAACTTGCGATTCAAGTTCTTTTGAATACAATTTTAAAGTTGCGGTTGATACGGCACCTCTAATATCTTCCATATTCTTATATGTTAAGACATCTTTATTTTCAATAACACCTCTCTCCATATAATCCATAAATTCTCTCATAGTCTCCCAATCTTTACCAATAATATAATCTAATATTGTGTATGAAGTTGCTAGTTCATAATCATTCAATCCTTTATAATCAAAACCATACTCATCACATCTTGATTTTACCGAATCAATCTCGTTTTTATGTGTAATTCTTTTTCCTATGATTTCATTAATCATATGTGATATTACAGGTGAATATTTACCTGTTTTTGAAATGTCTAATCTCTTAATAACATCTAAATAAGTTATGTTAAATTGGGGGTGTTGTTTTTTTAAATCATCTATTCTTGGCATACAATATGTTTTTTAAAAAAATAAGAAAATTAAAAGTTTCAATCAACCAAATCACTTATTATTTTTTTTAGTATTTATAGTGATATGGAAAATGAATTTTCGCAAGATAAATTATTGGCAAGAGTTAATAGATTTCTTAAAACCCACACATTTAGTGTTAATTATCCTTTGATTGATAATTTTTATCCAATAACAATAAAAGTTGAATTAACAGATTTTAGGGAGTTAATAAGAATGGGACAATATATAAAATACCTTATGTATACAATATATATAGTTCCATCGGGAGATGAGGATACTGATAAAGTTATGAAAAATATAATACCCGGTGAAAAAGTCATTAACAATCCAAGTTCAATTAACCAATCCACTTTTTATTTGAGATTATGTAATGATATTGATGTAGTTTTAGAAAATTTTCTAGAATATTGGGGACAGGACTATCCGGTTTTTTGTAATAAACTTGTAAATTTATACCCTGAAGAAGAAACTATGGATGAAAATTACAGATACAGGAGATTAAGATAATCTTTTTAATATCTTGTTTAATAATGATATAAGTGCCGCTGAACTAATCAAAATCAAACCTGAGGCACCCATTCTTTCACCAATTAAAATTGCCGTCTTACCAATATCCGCACTTCTTGAAATTACTCCTTGAATATCCGGAATAATTGGTAATAAAAATGCATAAGATAATATCTCGGAAGCACTATTGATTGTAACATTTAAAGATTCAATAAATGTTGTAAACGCATATTTTAAATCCTTACCTTTACGTAATACTTTTTTAAACGACTCCTCAATCCCCTCTTCTTTAATTTTTAAAATCAATTCCTTAATTAAAGGTTTATTATCAAAAAATAAAGTTGCCGCGGTGCCACATAAAATCAATGCCGTTTGATTCTCATCTAATGTAAAATCGCCGGTTTTAATAAAATTATCAAGTGGCATAACAAGTCCCCCAACCGCCGGACCCCATGTAGATAATAATCTTAAGTTAAGTCCGTATTTTTTTCCAACCTTATTAACCATTCTGTTTGTGAATGAATTCATCTTTCTCAAAGATTCAACAACCCTTGGATTTCCAATTCCTTCAACTAAAAATTTTAATTGTGATTCTGTTATTAAAAAGTTCATATTTATATAAATATAATTATAATATTTATTGTTATGAAAAATACAAAAAATCCGGAATTAAATATTGGTGATAGAATAATTCTATATCATATGGAAGACAAGCATGGTATTGACTCAGGAATGCAAGGAGTTGTAACTGACATTACAATAGACCCATTTGATAATGAAAATAAAATTATTGGGGTTAACTGGGATGATGGAAGTAAATTAAACATTTTATCAAAATATGATGTTTGGAAATTTGCGAAAAAAAAATCAATTGATGAATCTGCCGAAGAATGGTTTGAAAATAATGGGGATTTATTAAAATATTTTAAATATAATAAAATAAGAAAATTTCTTATTAAAGTTAGGGAAAGCGGAATCATTAATATGTTCGCTGCGTCACCATTACTTTATTCCGGTAAAGACCACATTGATAGATACTACGGAGAAAATCCACCTAATGAGGAAGCATTCCAAGAAGTTTTGGATATGGCCGAAGAGGTTAAACATATGATGATTAGAGGGACAATGGAGTATTTGCAAGATAACGGAAAAGAACTTTCAATTGAAAATATTAATAGTTATATTAGGAGATTAGGGGCTAAAATGTGGGAATTTTACGGAAATTTTGTTTAATATAATTCCTTAATAATTTTTTCTTTTAATTCTGCCGATATATCAAAAGAAAGGAGGGATTCTAAAATCTCCACTTTACCAATTTCATAAGAAATTTTTAGCGCTTTTAGAATCCCATCTCTGTCAAGAATCATACCGTGAGAGATATTCTCATTCAATATTTTTTCAAAGTTCGGCATTACTTTTTAATATACATGTTTGTATTGGCAATTGGGAATCTTGCCACAGGTATTGAGTTTGCATATTCCGTAGGTCGCTGATATACCTCATAAAATCCTTCCTGAGATGATTTTACCGTAGGTACGTCATCAAAAGTAATTAAAATTTTACTGTTTTCCGGTTCTCCTTCATAGAGTTTAACTGTTTTTAGTGTGCTGTCAAAGATAAGTGTTTGCATAATTTGTTATTTTTTTTAAAGGTAGTCATTATTTAATTACTTATCAAACAAAAAACAAAAAATGTTGCATATTTATAATAAAATCATTATTATGAACTTTTATTCATTAGGACAATTATCAAATAAAGAAAAATCTAATATTTTAGATAAACACAGAGAATTATATAACGGTTATAAACAAGTTTACCAACCAGTATCAAATACTCAGGACTTATACGTTCAAGATTTTGCAAACGATAAAGAAGGATTTGTTGTAACAAACAAAGGAAACGTTAAACCATATACAAATTTTGGTATTAACGAAGGACTTGATGACGTTCAGGACACTTTTACCGGTGAATTCGATTATACGGAAGAAATTGATGAGGAAGATGAATATAACGATGAAGATTTAGCATTGGCTGTAAGTGCGGATGGCGACCCAAATTTGGCGGTGGCAATGGATGAAGATGACGATAAAGATTACGAAAAAATGGAATCCGCATTTAACGATGAGATTGATGAGGAAATTGACGGACCATTATACTCACACGCGGAACCGGCATATGATTTTGTATCTGACGGACCAATGCAAGAAGAAGACATGACTGAAGGTTTTTATGATACAAACGATTACGATGATTTTACCGATTATGGTGATGAATTTGATGATTTGGAAGATTACGGAGAAAAAGATACTGCATTTAGTAGAATGGATAGAAACGTTGGAGATGTTGAAGATATTGAATGGGAAGAGATAGTAGATGAAGATATAGTTGAATCATTCATCGAACAAAAAAATAAAATAAATGAAATGTTTGATAGATTAAACAAATACAATTAAAATTTTTTACATAAATTTATTAAAATAATCCACTAAATGTGGATTTTTTAATTTTAAATGATATTTGTTTATTAAAGATGTGTTATGGAAATTAAAGAAATTATAAATCATTATCTAGATTTAGAAAAAAATATTTTAGATGTTACATTTAAAACAATTGAAGACGATGAAGACGAAAGTCGAACGGACAGAATTGATTATTCGTTAGTATTAGAATATGGTTATGATATTGTGGTTGAATCATTAGATTTTTTTAATGATGAAGATGATGACGATGACGAATATGAAATTAATGAAGATATTGAATTAGATGATGAAGAATTAATGTCATTTCTAAATGAATATTATACCGTAAATCCAAACTCTTTACCAAAAAAAGAAATTCTTTAAGGACCAACTCTTGTTAAATAAAGAGTCATAACTTGTTTCTCACCTAAATCACCATACGGCCAAAATCCGGAACTTTTCAATTGAAGACTTTCAAATCCATCGTCTTCAATAGAAAATATCATTCTCCTTGTTTCACCATTTCTTGTTATATACGTAAATTCTAAAGTTCCATAATAAAATGAGTTATTAAACCAAACATTGTAGAATATATTTTTATATTCCCAAATATCTTGACCGAATTGAGTTACACCTAACATATTAAATGCGACAACCGAATAATCAAAATGAATGTAAAATCTATTGATTGATATTGAATCAAATGGATGTCCGTAGTTATTGTTTACATATACAGAACCTATTGAATATATTGAATCTTTTGTGGTGTTTTGGTCTACACTCGTTACCTCAAGTTTACTCACAACATACTTACCACTTAACGTTAAGTCCGAACGTTCCATAACATACGTTCTACAAGATACTAATAAAAATACCAAAATAAAAATTATATTTTTCATAACTCAAAGATATTGATTTTTTTCCAAAAACAAAAATATTTATTAATTATGAATTTAAATGTTGACGACTTAATTAGTTTTTATAAAAAAAATGCAAAGTCAGTAGATAAAGAAGAATTTACCGAACAAGACACCGCACCTGCAGGTGGAGGTAGTGGAAAGGCAATGCCAACATGGGCTGGTACTGTGGGAGGACCCGCAAGAGGACCGGCGAATATGTTGGGATTAAAAGGAGAGAAGTGGGACACAGGAATAAAAAGAGGTGTTGCAAATACGATTTGGTAATTATAGTATATTTATAAATAAAAATAATTTAATATGGTACACGACAAATATAATCCGGAAGAATCTATAGATAGAATTAAATTAATGATGAATTATGACTCATCAAAAACTTTAAATGAAAATAGAATTTTAATCCAAGAACAAGATGAGGATATGAAATATTTTAATGAAATTGCAAAACAATTTATGAAATATCCAAATAACATTCCAATTAATCCCGGAACCCCAACAATTGATATCCCTAAAAGTTGCGCAGCTTTTTATAAAACTATTGAGGGTATAGGAAGAAGAGATACTGATTATGTTACATCAAAAATTTTTACATCTTTACCTAATTCTATTGGAGTTTTAAAAGCATATCCAACAATTGGTAAAGAAACAATTTATGATGCAATTGAAGGTGAATGGTTTTCAGGTGGATTTATGGATAAAGTTGTCAATACAATCTCAGGTCAAATTAAAGATTGGTGTTCTACAGGAAATAACAAAAAAAATAAAATATGTACTGTTAAAACAAAAGAAGAACTTAAATACGGAATATAATGAAAAATTTTAATATCAGTAATAAGGAAAGAAATTTAATTTTAGAAAGTCACGGCCTTATAAGAAAAAATGTTGCCATAGTTGAAATGTTAAGTTTAGATGAAAAATATGCAATTTTTTTAGATGAATTGTATGATATAGAAGAAAAAAAATGTTTGGGTAATGTTTGGGAAAACTTATCTAATTTCAAATTATTTTTTGAAAGTTCTTTAAATTCAAACCATAACTTACCAGAAACCTTAGTTGAGGAGTTTAGAACGGGTTTAAATTCTTTAGTTATTAATGAAGGAAATTCAAATTCTTTGAAGGAAGAATTTATGGTTCTTATGAATGAAGATATTTTGGGGTCTATTAAATCAGGCGTTTCGGATTTCACTAATTGGGCTAAACAAAAAGGGAAAGAAGCTTACTCAGGGATTACAAGTACTGTAAAAACAATTGGGAATGGGTTAGACAAATTCAAAAATGCACTATCTAAAGGCGAATGGTCTGATGTCTTGAATATATTAAAAAAAGGAGCTCTTTTTTTGGCAAGAAAATTAAGAAGTGCGTTATATCATCCTGTTGGATTAATTCTTGACGCAATTTTAGTGGCTACAGGAATTGGAAAAGGCGTTCAATTTGTTGTATGGGGTGTTGTTGTTGCCTTAGATATATATGAATTATCTACAGGGGATTATGAAAATAAAGACGAAAATATGATAATGAGATTACTTTTCACAGGAATCGATATTATTGGTCTTGTTTTTGCAGGTGCGGCGGCAAAAAGTTCAAAGGCAACAATTTCAGGGATATTTAAACAATTTGGAACTTCTACTCAAGGTTTATCAAAAGCGGCAAAATCATCACCGGTTTTTAAAGGTATGTTAGAAACCATACAAAAAGGTGCTGCAGGGGCTTCAAGTAGAATGGCGGAAGTTGGTAAATATCTTTCAAAGAATTCACCAAAAATTTATAGTTGGTTCAGTGGTATTATAAATGGGTTGGGTAAGATACTGAAAAATATTCTTGATTCAATAGGAAAAATATTAAAAGGGGCTTTTAATGTGGTTTCGGCACCAGGTAGGACGGTGTCAAAAGTCTTAGGTGGTGGTAAATTGGGTAAAGGAGGACAATCACTTGTAAATACAACCGGAATAGTATACGGAGCTGAAAAGATAGGCGGAGGAGAAAAACCGGAAGAAAATATTAATTTAAATAATGCAGAATTTGACTTTAGTCAAGGATTATAAAAATAAAATAAATAATAATATAAATATGAATACGTTAAACGAGGAAATAAAAAAATTTAAATTATTAAGTTCGTATGATACTAATTTAACACTTAGTGAGAATTATGAAATTAATTTTATAAACGAACAATCAAGAGGACTTTTTGTAAAACTTCTTGGTGGTGACATTAAAGCCCTTTCAAGCACAGTAAAAGATTTTTCTATATTTAAAGGTAACGCCACTAATGCGGAAAATTTTATTAAGAATGCAGCCGCTGGTAAAGCAGCTGCAAAAGATTTAGCAGCCTTCACTAAAGATGTTTTAAAAGATGGTAGTAGAATTAAAAATGCAAATCCAGGTTTGTTTGATGGTGCTGTGGAATCTTACAGTAAGAATTTATTTAATAATAATAAAGATAAGGTTGCAACGCAGTTTAAAAATGCAAGTGAAGCAGACCGTTTAGCATTATTAAAAAACAGTGGATACCCTGAAGCAACTGCAAATGCGGTTGTTAAAAATTATAAAGATTTGGAAGTTGCTGCAGGTACTGTAACTAAAGATGCGAGTACTGTAACTAAAAATACAGGTACTGTAACTAAAGATGCGAGTACTGTAACTAAAGATGCGAGTACCGTAACTAAAGATGCGGGTACCGTAACTAAAGATGCTGAAGCAGTTGCGAAAGAATCTAAAAATACTGCAAATAACTTAAAAAATGATTCATCTTTTTTAGAAAAATTTAAAAAAGTAAAAAATTGGCCTTGGAAAGATATAAGAAAGTGGGCGTTAAGATTAGGTATTGCTGGTGCTGTTATATGGTACTTTATGAAAGATTCAGGAGACCCATTACCACCGGAATTTCCTGATACACCTCCGGTTGATGGTGGTGGTGGTGGTACAGGTGGTGGTACAGGAGGAGGAAGTAAATACACTTCATGTCCTGAAACATTCCCAATTAGTCAAAATTGTAAAAATAATAAAATAAAAGAAATTCAAGCTTGTTTAAATATGCCTGCTAAGTATCAAACAGGTAATTTTGGAACTATTACACAAGGGTATTTGGAAAGAGCGGGTGTTTCCGGAACAGAGATTACACAGGATTCCTATGACAAAGTTTGTAATAAAACTACAACAACCTCAACACCATTCGAGGATGATGAAGATGAGGATACCGATTTAAATCAAACATCAACAACGTCAACAAAAACAACAACAACATCAACTGACGATGAAGAAGTAGCATAAAATTTAAAATAAAATTAAAAAAATAATGAAAAAATTTATAGTATCAGAATCGGAAAAAAATGAAATATTAAAACAACATAAAGATTATAAATTTATTTTAGAAAATAAATTAGAAGAAAAAATATTTTTATCCGAACAACTTGCTGCGCCAACAGGTAATGACCTTATAACAAAGGCTAAAAGTGTTTGTCCCACATTAAAAAATGGGTCTTTTGTCAAGGTAGGTGGAAATAGGGCAATTAAAATTACCGCAACTAAAGACGGTTCATTAAGTGCTGTTACTAATAAACCTAAATATGTTACAGGTGATGTTCTAGTATACAAAAATGATATGACATTTGATGTATATGATGGAACAAAGGTGGCAAATAATTCTTGGGTTAAAAAAGGTACATATAAATGGAAATGTGCCGGGTTAACCGCACAATCAGACGATTTCAAAGCAACCGCTAGCGACCAAGAAATAAAAGCCGGTGGATGGATGACATATGATGAAGCCAAAGCTGCAAATATAAACCTTTCTGACCCTCAATTCTACGAACAGAAAAAAATTAATGGTAAAGATTATTTTAAGAAAAAAGGAAAAACTATTGGAGGAGCTGGCTCTGCAGAACAAACAGAAGTTATTGATTTTTTAATTAATAGATATGGAAATAGATTTCAAAGAACCAAAGATAAAGTAGACCCCAATAACCCCGGAAGTTTTTGTTGGGCATTCCAAGCCGAGCAACCTTTAGTGGAACCTAAATGGAGTTTAGTTGATGTTGTTGGTGGTGCGGAATATGGTGTTAAAGAAGGTTTGAAGATATTTGTTAACCCGGCATGTTTGAAAGATGTTAGAACCGCATCGAGAGGTGTTGTAAGTCAAGAATCAGAATTTAAACAGGTTGATAAAAGAGATTGTAAAGGAGTTTTGGTTGAATATATGAGAGGATATGAGAATGGTGTTGACGCAACAACAACCGCATTCCAAGAAATGAAAAGAAACGCCCAAGCATGTAAAAGAAGATTCTGTTCTAAAGATTTGAAAAAATCACAAGGAAAATGTGAAGGTAATTGGAATTTAGGATTTATGGGTGGTTCGAGAAAAATGGACGATATCGTTGATTTCTTCTCAGGTAAAGAAAATCCAATTGGAACACCTCCTGAAAGACAAAATGCTTATAGACTTGATAACAATAACTAATTTTATATGAAAAAAGAAATAAGAAAAAAACTTTTAGAAATAAAAGAAAAGAAAGATAACTTAATGATTGAAGAGAAAATTATAGTCTCACGATTAAAGTTAATTGCTGAAGGTGAATATAATTCTAAAACTTTTAAATTTTTACCACGACATAAGCAAGTCTCAATTTTTGGAGAAACGATTGTTGAACTTCGTAAAATAAATGAAGAAGGATTGATTAGTGAGGACTTTAATTTGTGGGGAATGTTAAAAGGATTATTTGGTGGTGGAGTTGAGACGTTAGCAGAACCTATCATCGATAAGATTTTAACTAAATTAGGTTTTACATCAAATGGATTTTTTAAAAAATTTATGATATCATACTTAACATCAAGACCCGGAGATTTAATAAAGGCTTTTGTAGATTGTAAAACACTAACAAGATTAATCGCAGAATCCCTTATTGAAGCAACATTAATGAATTTTCTAGAAAAAAAAGAATTTGGCGGATTTATATCTGACATCTTAAGAAACACAATGGGAAATTCTCTTAAAGATACCGAAGTTGTGTCAAGTCTTGAAGAAAAACTTTCAGGTAAAGTATGTGAATTGTTTAATATGTTCGGAGGAAAGGCGAAAAGTATATCTGATGCTGTAAAAAATGCTGGAAGTAAAATTCCAACCATAGACTCTCTAACAGGAGGATTGGCTATGGGTTAACTTACTCTCAAGGAGTAATACTTTGGGATATAAATCGGGTCTTTTTTAAAAAAAAAGGGGGTATTCCAAATCTAAAAAGAGGGTGTCGAAAGACACCCTTTTTTTTATTAAAAATAAAACTAGACCACCTGAATAATAACTATGATTTTTTTTGTTTTTTATTATATTTATAGGTATGAAAAAAACATTTATTTATGGTTTAGTTAGTAAAAAAAAACCTGATATCATTAGATACGTTGGGAAATCCGATAATCCCGAACATCGAAAAAAAAGACATATTCATAATACCAAATACGATTTTAAAAAAAATAAAAAATTAACCCACAAAGATTATTGGATTATAAAAGAAAATTATCAAATTGATTTTATCATTTTAGAGGAGTGCGATAAAATTATTTGGCAGGAAAGAGAAAAATACTACCTATCTAAATTTAATAATTTAACAAACACATCAGAAGGTGGTGAGGGGGGTTCAGGAATTAAATACAAAATGAGTTATACCGAAGTAAAAGATTGGGTTAAACAAAATTTAAAAGTAACTTCTAAAAGTAAGTGGTATATTAACATTAATAATATTCCTGACTTTATACCATCAAACCCTAGAGAAGTTTATTTAAAAAAAGGATGGATTAGTTGGGGGGATTTTTTGGGGACAAATAAAGTTTGGGATAATTTAGTGTCTTATATCTCATATGAGGAATCAAAAAAAACAATTAAAGATTTAAAAATTAATTCCGGTGTTGAGTATAAAAAATTTGCTAAGGAAAACAAATTACCTAAAAACATTCCAAATAGACCTGAGCGATATTATAAAAAAAGAGGGTGGATTAGTTGGGGCGATTTTTTAGGTACAGGTAGAATTGCGAATCAATATAAAAAAATAAGGTCAGATTCCTGACCTTATTTTTTATTTAATTTTTTTTGTTTTAACAATTTCATCAATAATACCATAATCTAAAGATTCCTGACTATCCAACCATAAGTCTCTTTGAGCATCTTTCATTACTTTTTCCGCAGGTTTTCCACAATACTCACCAAGGAGTTCGAAAAGGGTTTTATTAACTTTATGCCACTCTTTCATATCAATTTCGGCATCTTGAATGTTACCACTAAACCCTCCTGATGATTGATGTAACATAGTTCTTGAAAATCTCAATGAACTTCTTTTACCTTTTGTGCCCGCTCCGAGCAATACGGAACCCATAGAAGCCGCCATTCCTGTATTGACAGTTCTTACATCACAAGCAATATAATTCATAACATCAACCATAGAAAGACCTGATTTGACCGAGCCTCCACCGGAGTCAATATGCATTGTAATATCCGCCTTGTCTGTATTATCCAAGAACATAAGTTGAGCTTGAACTACTGTTGACATTCTATCATCAACAACTCCTGCAACCCATAATATTCTGTCACGAAGTAATCTTGAAAAGATATCCATCTGTGTAACCCTCATTTCCCTTTCCTCAAGGATATAAGGTGTCATAGATGATTCAATAACTTGATTGTGATAGTGTAGGTCTAATGAACCTTTACCCAAATGTTTGGTGTAATACTTTTGAAATTCTAATTGATTATTCATATTTGTTTTTTTTATTTACTCTGTAAAATTTGTGATAAAATATTGATATTCTTCCCCTACCTTAGGGTATTTATGAAATATTTCTTCTCTTGTGATTTCATGTCGGGTCAATTCTGTGTTTAAAATAAACAATTCATTCTCAAGACTGTCTACTCTGATTTTTAAACTATCACAAGGTAAGTATTTTTTATTTAATAATTTAATTTCTGTTTCTTTTTGTTTTACTTTATCAGATAAGTTAAAATAACTAATTTCAAAACATATTAATGCAATGAATAAAACCGCAATAAAAATTCGTGTTTTATTTTTCTCGTAAAAATCTTTAATATTTTTCATAACTTTTAATTTCCACAAAACTAAATAAAAAAAATTAATTAGACAAATTTTTTTTTTAAACATAGATTATCTATTTATTAATGAATGGATATTTCTTTGATTCCTTAATATAAATTACTATTTTTACAGAATGAACTTTTCAAATATAGTTAACGCCATTTTATATGGATTGGTAGCACAAATTTTAACTTTTTTTCAACTACAAGTTAGTCATAAATACGGTTGGTATGATAAGTATAAGATTTTATTATTACTTCTTAGTATTCCAATAAGTTGGCTTTTTATGGAATCTGTTAAATATTTTATAAAGGCATTTAATGGTGAAATTTGGCCTAGTAGGATTATTGGATTTGCGTTGGGGATGATTGTTTTCTCAGTTATGAGTTATTCCTTATTTAAGGAACCTTTTACATTAAAAACAATATTGTCATTATTGTTGGCACTTCTTATTATTGTCGTTCAAATATTATTTTAATAAAAAATAAATAAAAATTGACAATTCAACCAATGTTTGATATATTTATAAATGAAACTAATTAAAAATTAAAAATTAAAAATTAAAATGAAAAAAATCGTAACAATCCTTTCAATCGTAGCATTGACATCGTGTGGTGGAGAAACTAAAACAACACCAACAACAACTGATTCAACAAAAGTTTGTGATTCTACAAGTGTATCTTGTGATTCAACTAAAGTTTGTTGTGATTCAACTAAGACCGCAGTAGATACAACAAAATAATTTACTTAAAATAGGTTGAAAACTTTAAACCCACCTTTTGGTGGGTTTTTTTATTTTAATAATCTTTTAATTCTTTCAATTTCCTCATCAACTTTTTTACTTGTTACGGATTTTAATCCACCCGGAAGTTCAAATGGTTTACCTGTTTCTTCATCGTCAACTTTTTTGCTTGTTACGGACTTTAACCCTCCCTTAGTTAAACTACTTAAAACTTTAAACGGCAACTTTAATGCGTCAACAACAAAATCGTCTGGGTCAGAGTATCTTCTTTTGTTACTTGAACCATAATAGGTATAACTATCGTCTTTACTATATTTCTTTTTTTTGACTTCTTTATTTTTCTCTTCTTTATTTCTTTTATTTTTTTTCTCCTCTTTCCCAACCGATAAAAAATCTAACTTTTGACCTAATAAATTAAAAACGTAAATTGAGATGTCATTTGATATTGAACCTAATCTTGTTCCTCTTCTAACATTATCACCAATACTAACTGATGGATTAGTTATATCACAATACGTTAAATAGTATTCCTCTCCATTAACTTCATGTAGTATTGATAATTCATTTCTACACCCTAGTTGATTTGTTTTTACTATTTTACCGGAGATTGGTGCGTCTATTGTTGTGTTATCTGATGAAGGCAATACAATTTTATTTTCCCCTATGGAAGCATTTTTACCAAAATTACTATATTCTCTAGATTCTTTCATATTTAAAAAACTTGCTGCAAGGTCAGCCAAAAGAGTGTCTGAATCAGAATAACGCATACCCCCTCTACCTCCGCTTACTTTTTTAGTTAAGTCAGAAGCAACTGAAGATAAATTAGATGATGACGAATTTTCACCTGTTTTTTTTTCTTCTCCCGATTTTTGTTCTTCTCCCGGTTTTTGTTCTTGATTACTCGGGTTAGTTTCAGACTCACCCGATTTATTAGATATGTGTAAGTGATTGTAATGATTTCCTCCGGTGTCTGTTTGCCAAAGAACCGCCTTATCGTTCCCTGATTCCACATTCCACACATAACCCATAGAAACTAACGCATTTTTTAAGTTATTACCTTTTTCTCTAAAACTAGCAATACCATTACGTGAATTAGTCGCTCCGCCAGACCCTATCCCATCTAAAATTGCAACATCAACACCCATTCCTGTCATATGTCTGCTTGGACGACCATTAATTGTAAGAGAGTTGTGACCTGTTTTTGCGGTTGTTATTGTTGCAACAATTCCTGCCGCCTGGGCAGCCCTATTTATGTCGTTTAATAATGCATCGTTAACATAATCATTTTTAGTTCCGTCGTTATCAAATTTAACATTTGGGTAACTAGTGTTACTTAGTTTAACCATACTAGGACCTTCATTAATTTGTTTTAACTTATTTCGGTTTTCAATAATTTCTACTAATTTTCTTGTTTTATCCATAATTAATAAATATCCAAAATCATTCAAAATTTTTGTTATTCATCTCTTTAATGGTTATCGCATCATTTTTCCATTCTTTCCAAACATCAAAAATCTTTAATTCTTCCAATGTTTTTTCGTGAACCAAAACAAATCCTTCCGGTGCAACGCCTTCGTATTTTCTCATAACACCTTCTTCTTCCAAAATTTTTCTTAAATCAATCATTATTTAAAATGTTTATAATTTTATTTTTTATACTTAATTGTTTAATCCCCTCAAAATCATTGGTTAAAACAAACTTATTCTCCTCATTCGTTATCACCATATACTTACCAACATTCAAATCATCAATAACAACATAATTTGTGATATTGTTTCTCGTTACGTATTCCCCTATTTGAAACGCCCTATTCATAGTTTGATTACCGAATGATGCAAGTTCACTTATTGTAACATCAATTGGTGATTTATTAACTCCGTTGAATTTAAAAATCTTATCCAACTCTTTTAAATTAAAAAGTTCTTTCCAATCTGAACTCAATACAATATTCGCACCGGTCTCATCCAATATTTCATTAAATATCTTAACACACTTGGGGTCAAACGGATATGCTATATTTAATTCTTTCGCAATAGGGTTTTTGTCCTGAAATTTTTTTTTATTCATTACATATTGCTTGTAGGTTGCCAATACACCATCAATATCAAGGAAAATTGTTTTCATAAAACAAAGATAGGATATTTATAAGTATTATAAAAGTTATTGTAACATAAATTTTAAATCCCAATATATGACGGATGGAGATAAACAGAAAAACATGGAGAGCAACGTTTCAAGACAATCTCTCTCAAATCTTTTTAATGTTGGCACTTTTTTTCAATCCTTTTGGGTTCGATGCCGTTCAGTATTCTCTAATATTATGGACCGGAAGTTTATGGAAAGCCAACTTCGTTTTGTATTGTATTGCGGGGGTATTTTTTGGATTATATATCTATTTTCGCAAGCTTTCTAGGGGAGGTAAGTCATAATATCCACAAATTTATCACTTAAAAAGTATTTTTTACCCAAAGGCATTTTTTTGGGTAATTCAGTTGTCGCCCACATATGTAAAAACTCCTCTATTTGATAGATATTCATTCCAAGAGCTTCCATTATATTTTGATATAACGCAGGATATATTCTTATATCTTCATCATCAACAAGAACCATAAGTCCGTCATATTCATCATTCACTCGTAAATTACTATACCCATAAGAACCTACCCAAGCACCAAATCTACCCTGTTCCAATTCATTATTAAGTAACTTGAAAACTAATTGTCTAAATTTTTCGTTTGATAATTTATATTTCATATTAAATCGCGACTAAATTTCCTTTTTTGAAATCATCAAAGTTAGGGCCTTTTGTTAAGATATTTTTTTTATTTTTTCTCTCAGAACTTAATATTCCGGCGTTTCTTGCAGATGTAAAAAATGAACTAAAATATCCTTTTGGTTCAATATATCCATTTTTTCCAATATATTTTTTTGTTCCATCAGGATTTGTCATAATTCTAACAATTTTGGAGTCTTCCAAGAAATCCATTGCACTTCCTTCTTTTCCGCTGTCTAAATAATCAACTAATTTATTAATTAAACCACCCTTTCTTTCAAATGTAAAACCATAACTACTTCTATTTGGTTTCCAACCTTTTTTATCACCCAAAACAAATTTTTCTAGGTTTTTATCTCTATAAAGTCTTCTCCAAATTTGAGAACTTAATAAATCACAAAAGTATTTGAATCCTCTGGAAGAGGTATCCGATAGTATTAATGTTAAACTAATACCCATATGAAACAAACTATTAAGTTCAACAGGAGGAGTGAATCCTTCACTCGGTTCATAACTAATGTCAAAAAAATATGAGTTATCTGCTTGTTTTTTATACTCAATCATCAAAATCCCTTGTTCTATTCTATCATCATTATTTACCTGACCTAAATAAACAATTAAATCCATTTCCGCCAATCCCTCACTGTCACTAATTATTTGAGGGTTTCTAAATTCAAAAGTTAATGGTTTTTTTGAATTAAAAAGATTATTAATTACCTCTATCCTATTATTATTCTTTATATTAAAAAATTCTTTTAATTCTTGATTTTTATTCTCTTTAAAATCATTTTCAATTAAATTAGAGGCTTTTTTACCCAATAACACTTTTAATATCTCAACTTCTCTTGGTGGCATTACAGTATCTTCTGCATCATACCAAGTATCCACATTATAATTTCCTTTATGTAATGCAATTTTATAAAACTTATTTTTTATATCAAAATCTTTCATTATGATATAATAAAGTCCTTGGTTACCCGTGGTATATTTTTCGTAATATCCTGGTGAAGATTGTGTCGTACACCATTTGGTTCCCGCACCATATTTGCAAGACGCCTTATGAGACAATGGTTTTACAATAAGAATTCTACCATCTTCATATATTTTTTTTGCTTCAGAGTCAACCTTTTTTTCTTGAGACTTTGAACTATAATCTTCTATCGCCGCTCTCAATTCTACGACATCAGGATATTGGTTAATATCTTTAATTTCCAAGTTTTTACCAACTCGGTCAAATTGTTTAACCAATTCCAATACTTCCATCGCCAACGGAAGTGAGTTGAATTCTAATTTCTTTAGTATCCAATCGGCGTATTTGTAATTACTTGATTTTGTAAAGGGGTCATTTAATACTCTATCTAAAACTTGGATATCAAAATCCTCCATATATTTTTTTAATATGTCTTCTTTTCTACCCTCAGATAGGAAAAATTCAGAAATTTTCATAATGATAAATATACCATAAAATGAAAACCCCCACTATAAAATAGTGGGGCGTATTATTATTTATAAATATTTTATTACCTACAAATTTTACCATTATCCCTATAACAAATACCAGGGTGTTTAACACCAATTTTACTACACTGAACAACGGGTTTTTTTGTTTTATGCTCACAATACCCTGGTGTCTTAACTCCTAAATCCGAACATTGTACAAATAAAACTTCTCGAGTAATTGAATCACAATATCCATTTGTCTTAACTCCAATTTTAGAACATGGTACAACTTTTCCTTTTTCTTGTTCATTCATAACTCTTCTAACAAGTCTTGTTAAATCAGCTTCAGTTAATCTTATAATTTTTGCCATAAAATATTTTTAATAATAAATATACCATAAAATAAAAAACCCCTCCGGTTAAAGAGGGATTAGTATGGTGGAGTAGCACGGATTCGAACCGTGGTCTTTCCTACTCAAAAATAAGTGACTACACGTTTATTCAATTAGTTCTCAACTGACAAATAGGAAGTTACAGATTAAGATAATCACTTCCAAAAATCCCCAAACCGGATTTTCAAGAGCCGTCTGATGTGCTCCAACACTCTACAGTGGTGTTACACTGTGAGCACTTCTGTTCCTAGGCGTATGTGCACCGGCCCGAATGTCGTACTCTACTAATTAAGCAGCTACAACACTTTCTTCTCTGATAAGACCAAGAGTAGAAAGTTTAGAAATGGTTTTGCCATTTAAAGTTTGAATCATATTATAAGGAGTTAATCCTGCTCCTACGTGCCACTTACCCTTGATGTCTGAAATCAAATGCCTATACCTACCCCATAATTTCAAATAACTTATACAAATGTAAGAATAAATATCCAACATTCAAAACAAAGGAATATTTATAAATAAAATTCTGTGAGATTTATATTAGAAGAAGAAGACGATTTAACATTTTACAAAGCTTTAAGGATGTATTCAAGAGGTAAATTTAATGAAGATTCCCTTGAGCGTTACGATAAAGACATATATAGAATTTCTCGTGCAAGTAATCGGGCACAATCGGAAATCACATTTGAATTTGCGGATGATGAAAAGTTATTTGAATTATTGGGGTTAGATGATGATGATGCATGGTTTGCAAGAATGGCTATTAGTTCAAACAGTAATATTGATATAGAAAGTTATGAAAGTATATACGATGATTTTACGCAGGGGTATGGTTCAGTTTTTTATAGCTTTAATGAAGAGAATATGAAGAAACTCCAAGAGATATCGTTAATGGTTCTTGGTAAAGAAACTAATTTAAATGAAGAATCTGAGAGTTCTATTTTGGCAAGAACAATAGATGAACTTTTTAATACTGAGGCGAGTAATATAGTTAGCGAGTATCATACATACTTGAATGAAGAAATTAGAATAACCGCAAAGGACTCAATTAAAGAAGAATTAAATACGTTTTTAAATAAGATTGGTTTTGAATTATACCGGGATTTTGATATGATTAAATCAACCCCCGCAAATCTTATAATGTGGTATTTGCTAGTTCAAGATACCGATTTAAATTTTGAGGAATTATTTGAGAGAATTTGTGAAACAGAAAAGTCTGATGGTAGAGGATATAACCTTGGTGGGTGGCACGAAAATCAATATGAATTTAGAGATTCCAACAATTTTGATGATGTTATGTATAATAGAGATGTTGAAAGACAACTTGATAGAATTATAGATAAACTTGAGGAAGATGACGATATTGCTAAAGTTAGTCAGATTTATAAGCAAATATTTGATATGGGATATAGTATACAAAAGTGGGAAAGATTACCGAAAGATACCAATTATAGTTTTAGAATAGATGAAGTCGATAAAAACACATTAAAATTAAAAATTAAGTTATCTCTCAACCCATATGATTGGCACGCTAAGGAAACATTTAGGAGCGTTGATATTGAAGGATTCAAATTGTTATTAAATCACCCCGAATTATTTAAATTACAAGAAAACGTAATAAAAAAACTAAGAAGATTTTAATTATTCACATTTTTTACCTATCTTTGTTTTATGAAACAAGATATAGATTTATTAAAAGAAGTTCTTAGCATCCCAACCGTAACTTATCAAGAAGAAAGAATGGTTGCTTATATTGCTAACTGGTTGTTAGAGAACAATATAGAATATCATATTGATATTTACAATAATATTTACGCAACCAAAAAAGAACAAGAAGTTCCCGAAGATTTTTATTATCCCTGTGTAATCGCCCATACAGATACAGTCCACAACATAGACACAATAAATGTTCGTGAGGAAAACTTAAGAAACGCACAAGAACAACTTAAATTGTCCCTTAAAGCGTATAATAATGAAGGAGCACCTACCGGAATCGGAGGTGATGATAAATGTGGTGTATTTGCGTGTCTAACACTTTTAAAAGAATTACCATATTTGAAGGCGGCATTCTTCGTATCGGAAGAAACCGGTTGTCACGGCTCACGAAAGGCCGACCCTGAGTTTTTCAGTAATGTTGGATACGGAATTCAATTTGACGCTCCGGAGAATTGGATGATTACCGAGCAGTGTTATGGGAACATATTATTTGACCGAAATTCGGACTTTTTTGAGAAATGTGATAAAGTATTAACCGAAGGTATGAATAACGAAGATATGAGGTATATGATTCATCCATACACTGATGTTTATGCTTTGAGAAACCTATTTGATTTTTCTTGTATTAACTTCTCAATCGGTTATTACAACTACCATACGGCAAATGAATATGTTGTGGTTGAAGACGTGTTTAACGGAATTGATATGGGACGAAAAATGATTGAATCCCTCGGTTATGTCAAACACACCAAAAAAAAGGATTATAAAAAACCTCAACACAATTCAATATTTTAATTTAAATCCCCACTCTATAATAAGGTGGGTTTTTTTGTATTATGTGATATTTATTTATAAAATTATATTATGGCAAGAATAACAAGATTAACTGAATCTGATTTAAATAGATTGGTTAGAAGAGTAATTAACGAACAACCTAAACCTCCGTTTGATAAACCAAACTATTTTGGAGGTGAGAGGGATGGTTTAGGTGCACCCGGACCTGGAGGAATAGATGTAAGAACAAAATCACAAACAATTAAAATGGATGGGTCTTTATTTAAAAATGGTGAAGACAAAATTGATACAAATAGTACCGAATTTAAAAAAGGTATGACGGCAATATCAAATGCTACTTTGGACTCTGCTATGGGAGGAACCCCTATATCAATAAAAATTATTGGTGGAGCATCCGCGGTAGGTCAAAGTCGAGGATATGATAATAAAGGATTAGCACAAAGAAGAGCAAATAATTTTTATGATATTGTAAAGAATATATTCCCGAATGTAAAATTTACTGTGGGACAACCTGTTGTAGGTACCGCAACTGAAAAAAATAGTTCAGCTGCTAATGCTGAACAATTTGTTAAATTAGTTGTTTCAGGTTCAAAAACAGATTTATCCGTTATACAAGCCAAAGATGACCTTGTGGTACGTAAGAATATCACACCCGATAAAAGAAAAGAAAAAGAAAAAGTTTTTGTTGAAAAAAGATGGATTGTTTGTTTCGAACTTAGTGATTCTGATTATCAAAAAGTTAAAGACAAAAAAAATGTGATTTCGGCAAAACAGAAAATTTAAAATAAAAAAAAAACGATAAAAACCCCATTCCTAATAAGGTGGGGTTTTTTTATTTTATGTGATATTTATTTATAAAATTAATATTATGGCAAGAATAGTAAGATTAACTGAATCTGATTTAACAAGATTGGTTAGAAGAGTTGTTAACGAACAAAATACGGATGAAAGAAAACAATGGCATACATTTGCGGCTTTAAGAGATGTATTAACATCAAAAGGATTTAAAGAAGATAAAATGATGGAAAAGTATGGTGTACTTTCGTTGAGTAAAGGTGAGGTTACTGACCAAAATGGTATTTGGATAAATTGTAAACCAACTACCGGTGAATGGGGTTGGGGTGTAAATAAAAATAGTAAATCATTAGTGCAGAAAGAATATAAAATTAATTTGAAAAATACCAACACAATTGGTGTTGAGGGAAAAAAAGTTTATGATATGATAATCAAAGATATTACACCATATCTTAATATGAAATTCGGGCCACCACAAAATAGAGGTTAAATAAATATAAAAAAAGGGAATGATAAAAAACCCAAACACAATTCAGTATTTTAATTTAAATCCCCACTTTAAAGGTGGGGTTTTTTTATTTATAAAAAAAATTATTTTACACTAAAAATCCTATATTTGTAGATATTTATATAATATATAATAATTCAGGATATGTCGGTTATAAAAAATAAATTTTATGAATATAGCGAATTAAAAAAACTTGTTAATTCGTTATCTATAAAAAGTAAGGATGAATATATTAAAATTTATAAAAATTTAATTTCGTCCGATGGAAAAAGAGCACCATTAAATCCCGTAACTTTTTATGGTAAAGATATTTGGATAAATTGGTCTAGTTTTTTAGATAAACCAATTTTTAAGAAAAAATTAAATAATATATATTACACTTACGATGAATGTAAAATCATCATTAAATCAAAAAAAATATTTAGTAAGTCAGATTTTGCCAAAAAAATAAAACATATTATTAATGATGATATTAAAATACCTTATAATCCATATGTCACATATAAAAATGAATGGGAGGGTTGGGGTGAATTTTTAGGAACAGGAAGAATACAAGATAATCAAAAACAATATATGTCTTTTGAGGATGCCAGAAAATGGGCTCGTAGTTTAAATTTAAAAATGTATAAAGAATGGAGGAGATTAGATTTAAATAAAATACCTGCAGACATTCCAAAAAAACCTGAAAAAACATATAAAAATAAAGGATGGGTTGATTATAATGATTGGTTAGGTATTGATAAAAGAGAAAAAATTAGTTATGGGGAGAAAAAAATTTATGATTACCTAAAATTAAATAATATTGAATTTGATTATAATAAATCTATTTTGGGATGTAAAAATGAAAATAATTTAAGATTTGATTTTTATATACCGGAAAAAAATATTTGTATTGAATTTGACGGAATACAACATTTTAAATCTATTGATTTTTTTGGTGGAGATATTGAATACGAAAAAACCAAAATGAGAGATGAGATAAAAAATATTTTTTGTAAATTAGAAGGTATTAAATTAATAAGATTACCTTATTTTTTAACTGATGATGAAATTATTGAAGAAATAAAAAGAGGGATTAATTAACCCCTCTCTTTTTTCTTGTTCTTTTCTTGGTTTCCTCTTCTACTTCGGGCGATTGAATCAAAACTAATTGGTCGTCAATAACATCAATAAATCTAGATTCTCCTTCTTTAACAATACCTTTAAGTATTTCTTCTGAGATGTAATCCTCAACCCTATCTTGAATTGCTCTTTTAATTGGTCTTGCTCCATAAGTTTCATCATACCCCACTTTATGTATTAAATCAACCAATTTATCATCATATGTGAAAGTATAATTCATCCCTTTAATTCTTTCCATTAACTTATCTAATTCAATTTTAGTAATTTTTTTAATATCGTCAGAATTTAATGTGTTGAATACTATTGTATCATCAATCCTATTGATAAATTCAGGAGAGAAAAAGTTTTTCATTTCTTTCATTAACATTTGTTTTTTAGCTTCTTCATTGCTGTAAGCATTTGTGCTAAAACCAATTCCTGTTCCAAAGTCCTGTAATTTTTTAACTCCGATATTTGAAGTCAAAATGATTAAAGTATTTTTGAAGTTGATTTTTCTACCTTGTCCGTCAGTCACATACCCATCATCTAAAATTTGAAGTAATATTGTGAATATGTCTTTATGAGCCTTCTCAACCTCGTCAAATAAAATTACAGAATATGGTTTATTTTTTACTTTTTCAGTTAAAAATCCTCCATCATCATACCCAACATAACCAGCGGTAGTGCCTAACATTTTTGATATACTATGTTTCTCTTGGTATTCTGACATATCAACTCTGATAAGTGAATCTTCACTACCAAACATTTCTCTTGCAAGTTGTTTTGCGAGATATGTCTTACCAACACCGGTTGAACCAAGAAATACGAATGAGCCGATTGGACGATTTGGGTCTTTGATACCTAATCTGTTTCTTTTAATTGATTTTGCAATCTTAATAACCGCATTGTTCTGTCCTATAACCTTATCAATCAAAGATTTATCAAGATTGATTAACGCTTTATTATCATCCACGTTCATTTTACTTACGGGAATGTTTGTCATTGTTGATACAACAGAATAAACATCTTCAACAGATATTTTTTGTTTTTCTTTTTGCATCTGTTCTTCAAACTTCTTCTTTTCGGCGTCTAATTTGGCTATAAGTTTTTTCTCCTTGTCTCTTAACTCTGCAGCTTTTTCGTATTGTTGTCTTTTAACAACATCCACCTTTATTTGTTTTAATTCTGCTGCCTGCTTTTTCAATATCTCAATTTCTTCCGGAACTTTTAGTTCAGTTTGCATTCTTGCCCCAACTTCATCCAAAATGTCAAACGCTTTATCAGGAAAACCTCTATCCGTGATGTATCTATCCGCAAGTTTAACACAAGCTTCAATCACTTCATCACTATAGGTTACCTTATGGTATGTTTCATATTTTTCACGAGCACTTTTAAGGATTGTGATTGTTTCTGAAACAGAAGATGGTTCAACAATAACTTTTTGGAATCTGCGTTCTAACGCCCCATCCTTTTCAATATTCTTTCTGAACTCATTTAGGGTTGTCGCACCAATACATTGCAATTCTCCACGAGCAAGGGCGGGTTTAAAGATGTTGGAACCATCCATTGAGCCTGAAGAGTTTCCTGAACCAACCAAGGTGTGAATTTCGTCAATAAAGACAATAATGTTTGGATTACTTCGGAGTTCTTCCATAATAACCTTTAATCTTTCTTCAAATTGTCCTCTGTATTTTGTTCCGGCAACAACTGAAGTCAAATCAAGTTCAACAATCCTCTTATCTACCAAGTTTTTTGGACAATCACCATTAACAATTTTAATTGCCAATCCCTCAACAATTGCGGTCTTACCACAACCCGGGTCACCAATAATAATTGGGTTGTTTTTCTTTCTACGAGATAAAATCTGTGCGATACGTAGAATTTCTTTTTCTCTACCAATAACCGGGTCTAATTTACCCTTTTCAGCAAGTTTAATTAAATCCCTACTGAAATTGTCTAATACTGGTGTATCACTATCTGATGAAGTTTTTTTCTTATTCATCATTTTGTCATCATCATCCATTAATTCATTCATAATTTATAATTTTTACAAAAATTCATCAAATTTAGGACATTACCAAATTTTTTGTCAAATTGTCCTGAAAATTTTCTATGTATGTCATTTTGTCATAATATGTTTTGTTGGCACATAACTTGACAAAACAAAGATAAATAAATAAATTTAAAAAACAAAACAAAAAACTATGATTTACACAAATTCACATTTTGACAAATTTTTTGATGGATTTTTCGGACAACCTACGTATAGTAGTATGGTTGCAAAAAATTCAGATAAAGAACCTTACGAGGTAAACTACACCAAAGATGGTGCCTACTTATTTTTTGATGTACCCGGTTTTAATAAGTCAAATTTAAAGGTAGAAATGGAAGGGGGAGTTCTTTACATAGATGGTAAAAGAACATACAAATTAAATGGTGAAGACTCAGAGAGAGTTATTTCACAAAAATTCAAAATCGGACAAGATTATAACCCTGACAACATTGAAGCAACAATTGAAGATGGTATACTTACAGTCTTTGTTGCAAACTACAAGAAAACGGATAAGAAAAAAAGAATAAGTTTGTTGTAAAAATTAACCCCTCCCTAAAAAGAGGGGTTTTTAGATATTTATATATTATGAAATTAAAACCATTTGAAAAATTTTTAAAATATAGTCATTTTGATAAAGAACTTCTTTCGGCATATAAAGAATTGAGAGAACTATTTCAAAAATACGAATGGAGTGAAAAAGATTTAGAAAAACCCCCATTCTATACTAATGATATGATGGAATTACATCGTAAATTTCAAAATGAAAAAAATTCTTTATTTAGCGAATTAAATTCTTATTTTGATATCACAACCGAAGAATTTAATGAATATATTACCAACAAATTAAAAATAATAAACGAATTAACACCATTAAAAGATGGCAGTAAAGAGAGAGATGATAGAAGGGACGAAGATTATTAATGAAATTGAATCCTCAAACATAAAAAGGACAGAATTTGACACTGAAACAAAGTTTTTGGTGGTTGAATTTAACAATGGATTAAAATA
>Ga0214917_10000227_pt1 | contig 72130 bp, 82 predicted proteins | sample LL_1208_BB_MetaG_FD_177983 | JGI IMG/M metagenome (GOLD analysis project Ga0214917, IMG submission 177983) | Freshwater microbial communities from Lake Lanier, Atlanta, Georgia, United States - LL_1208_BB | ecosystem: Environmental > Aquatic > Freshwater > Lake | place: USA: Georgia | collected... | reverse complement strand
CACTGCGAAGAGCGCTTCCAAAGTTCCCATTCTCACCAAACTGACTCCCAATGTAACGAACATTAAGGCAATGGCTCAAGCGGCCAAGCGGGGAGGCACTGATGCCATCACGGTCATCAACACGGTCAATGGCATCATCGGCATTGATATTTACAAACGAAAGCCCCACCTCTCAGTGAATGGTTACACTGCCATCGGTGGAATTTCGGGAAACGCCGTGAAGCCCATGGGCCTAAAATGTGTCGCCGAATGTAAACAAGCAACTGGTCTGCCCATTTCAGCAACCGGGGGAATCGCGACTTGGTCGGATGGTGTGGAATATCTCCTGATGGGGGCTGAACAGCTCCAAGTCTGTACCGAAATCATGATCCGCGGATTTAAAATTGTTTCCGGACTCAACAAAGGGCTTGAGTCTTATCTGGATCAAATGGGCTACCAAACGATTGATCAAGCCAAGGGCGATCTCTATAAAAACGTGACCTCCTTTGAATTTCTCCTAAATCACTCCTCCAGCGAGAAAGTTCAAGTGAATGAAGAAACCTGCACCGGCTGCAATTTGTGTGTCGTCGCCTGTGATGATGCTGGATACGATGCTCTAAAGCTCAAAGAGGTTGCCGATCTGAAACGGACACAGGGTACGCGAAAAGTAGCTGAAGTATTACTGGACCAATGCACTGGCTGCAATTTATGTGTTGCGGTTTGTCCAGTCCCAGAGTGCATGAGCTTGTATGACTCCAAAAAAGATTTTCCGTATCAACTTCATTCCAGCTATGCAGAAAATACTTTGCGGTAAGTCTCAAAGGTTTTCTCAGCAGTCTGATCCCAAGAAAAACGTTTAATGTTTTCAAAACCCAGATTTCGGCAAGTGTCTTTGGTCCGGGGATTTAGAAGATCAGAGAGAGTCTGTGCCATCTCTTGGGGATTTCTAGGATCAAAATAAAGAGCCGCTGTACCAGCAACTTCCGGGATGGAACCCGCTGCTTTTGAAGTGGCAACGGGGGTCCCGCACGCCATGGCTTCCACAATTGGAAATCCAAAGCCCTCATAGAGCGACGGGTAGACGAGCATCTCCGCATGTTGGTAGAGAGCTCGAAGCTGATCAACAGCTGGGCTCTGAAACAGCCTGACCTGGGAATCAATGCCCAAGCGTTTTAAAAAAGCCAGTTCTTCAGGCGACCAAGGCTCTCCAGCACAAACCAAAAGGTAATCCTTTTTGAAGCCTCCCAAGGAAAAGGCCTCAGCCAAACGTTCAAAATTTCGATGGTGGAGCCTGCCCCCTACTTGCAGGAAATAAGGCTGACCCAAGAGGTTTGTACTGGACTTGTCCACGAAAAATTCTGAGCCGACCGCATGGTGGATGCAGTCGATTTTTTCCAGCTCGATTCCATAGAACTCAGAGATGTCTCTTCGAGTGGCTTCGGAAACAGCTATGATGCGTGAAGCAGTTCTGATGCTTTGTTCTTTTTTTTGAAGGTGTTCAGAAAAAAGGGATTTCAATCCCAATTCAGCATCTAGTTTTTCAATGGTCGCATCGTGAACCACAGTCACGAGGGGAATTCCGCCGTTAGGGGGCATAGTGTAAAAAAAACTGTGAAATAGAGAATCAGTTGAGGAAAAAAGCGATCTTGTCTGCCTGGTTTTTTCGAAGCTCCATTTAATCTTTGAAAGCATTCCTCTGATCCGTCCCTGGGGTATCCAAGAACCGCTGGGAATGATGGGGCGATAAGCCGGTTTTTCAGGAAACCAAGACTCCGGCAGTGAAAAGTAAGGGGAGGGGAGAACCTCCACAGAAAGACCTGAATGATTCCGAAGCCGGGGAATCAGTTCTGAAAAATAACGAAAGCTGCTCTGACCTTCTCCCAAAACCACACTGGTATCGAGAATCACTTTCACTGCAGCAGTCCCTCAACGATGCCGCTCATGGCTTGTATTCCAAAAGCTAAAGTTTCTTCTGCATCCGGGTAGTAGCGGGAAGAATGGAGCGATGGAAGCTTGTTCTGGGATTTCAACTTCGTGAGCCTTTTTTCAGAAACCGATCCCAGAAACAACATGGCAGCAGGGATTCCAGCCTCTCCGTAGACACTGAAATCCTCACTGACAGTAACGGGTTTGCTGGCTATCAGGGCCTTCTTGTCCATTTTTCCCTCTAAGATGCTGATGGCTTTCTGGGTGAAAAGGGGATCATTTACAGTTGCGGGAGTTCCCTCTTTGTAAAATTCAATGGTGGGTTTCGGGGCACCCGAACTCAAGGCACTAGCCTCTGCTTTCCGGCGGATGCCTTCCAAGAGGCGGGTTCTCTCACTCTTGTCAAAGCTCCGGACTGTGAGTTCCAATTGGCAGGATTCCGGAGTGATATTGTGTTTGGTGCCACATTGAAACTTTCCAACTGAAATGACCGAGGGTTCGTTGGGATCCCGTTCTCTGGAAATAAGGGTTTGCAGATCGAGAACAAAGCGCGAAGCAATCACTACAGGGTCTATATTTTCTTGAGGAAGGGCTCCGTGTCCCCCTTTTCCTGTAATGATAATATCTACTGAGTCTGCAGCTGCCATTACGGGTCCTGTAACATATCCCAGGGTTCCAGCCGGCAAATGAGAATCCACATGAAAGGCCAGAGCATAATCAGGCCTGGGAAATTTGTTTAACAGCCCGGCTGCCAGCATGTCCCTCGCACCTTGACCAATTTCTTCGGCCGGTTGGCCAATGGCAACAATTGTTCCATGCCACTTGCTTTTATTTTTGATCAGATTCCGGACTGCGCCTATCAAATTAGTCATATGAATATCATGACCGCAGGCATGCATGACTCCGACTTCAATTCCCGATTTGGAAACTACTTTTTTTTTGGATGCAAAAGGGAGCGAGGTTTCCTCTGTGATGGGCAGAGCGTCCAAATCAGTTCGGAGGAGAATGGTCTTTCCGGCGCCATTTTGGAAGACTCCCACTACTCCGGTCCCAGAAAATGGAAAAGTAACTTTCATCCCTTCCTTTTCAAGAGCCTTTGCAAAAAGGGAAGCTGTTTTTTCCTCCTTAAGCGAAAGTTCGGGATTTTGATGAAAAGTTTTGTAGAGATCCAAAAGATCCGAATCGAGCTTCAGGGCAGTGGCTCCCTGAGCGTATCCCGTAAGAAAGAAAAACAGCGCTAAAGCAATTATTTTCGTTTTCATAAAACCTTACCACCTTGGGCTGCAGCCCAACTCATAACCAGATGGAACGTATTCGTTAACACAAGTCACACGATTGCATTTAAAAACGTGATCCATTGAGACATGGGAAACCTGACAGGTGCTCGCAGTGCATCCTAATTGATAGCCGGGTCGGACATAATAAGCAGTGCAGTCACTATCGGTGCAGCCGAGTCGATACCCCTTCCTGAGAAAATACGCCTGACAAAAATCAGCGGTACATCCCACGACATATCCGTTCTGCAACGAAAAGGTGCGACAAGCCGTTGCTGTGCATCCAAGAGCCATTCCGGGAGGCACGAAGTATTGGTCGCAACTGGCAGCAGTGCAGCCTACTTGATAATTCAAATAAAAAGGCACGACCTGACAGGCCTTTCGATTACAAGCCAATTGGTATCCTTGGGGTACAAAGTAACGATCACAGTGAGAGGCAGTGCAGCCGAGTTCATAGCTGTTGGGAAGGTATTTCAGCTCACAGACATCAGCCCGAACCAGCTCCGGAAAAGAAAGAAGGAGCGCCATGAATAGGTATTTCATGGGAAAAAGGTAACAAATACTGGTCGGAACGTCCAGGCATGTTACTGCAGGGATTCAACGGAATTTATGCGGTCCGAGAGACTGGAGGATTTGGTTTCTCGACTATCCAAAGAAATGGTCATAAACAAGCGATCATGGGAGTGAGAAAGCTTTTCATAAACTTTTCTCATTGCGAGAAAAACCTGATCCGGAGTCCCTTCCACTGAAGTGCTCATGGGACCCAGTTGAAACTTCACGGTGCATTTTTTAATTTCCTCCAACGCAATAGCGATTGCAGGACTTAAGTGTTCTTGTTTGGAAGGGACTATTGCAAATTCAGCCATCATGGTTTTCTCCATCCCATCAGGTGAGTCGGTGGGGGGTAAACCCCTCCCACCACTTACCTGCTCAACCGTACGTTGGGTTTTCCCCAATACGGCTAGAAAGGCTGGCCCATCGAAAAGAAGTATTCCGTCACACTAGTTTTAACTTAAGCCCGCTTCCGGCGTGCGCTACAACCGGGTTCTGTTGACTTCTTCTCTCACACTTCCCGTACTTCAGAAGTGGTGCCACAAGATCGGCTTTCGCCGATTTACCTCTGAGACCCTCGCTCCGCGCAGATTTTTGTTTTCTGCACTTCTAAGCTTGTCGATCTCATCTGTCCTACTCCTGGCCACGGGTGAGAGACTCACCCATTTCTTTCCTACTTAAGCTTCGGAAAAAACCAAGAGCAGTTCCGCGCTTTTATAACTCCTTCTGTATTAACCTATCGCCCGCTCATTCAAAACCGGAGTCCGGGGCACCATCCAGTTGCCATGGTTCCCAGTAATAGTCTTCGCCCGGCTTGATCAGGCTCGACACTCCCGAGTCCTCATCGACTTCGATCGACAAGGAACCCGATGCTTTGAAATCACCGAGGTTCGCTCTCGCTGCAATCGGTTAACTTGCTGGTCACCTATTCGAAGTTTCTTCTTGGACATTTGACTGTCCAAGAAGAAGGTGACTTTTACAGTCAGCTCCCGCAGAAAACATCGCTGTTCTCCACGCCAACTATTGCTACAGCCGCATCTGGACAATTCGGCTGGTGAGACTTGCACTCACTAGAAGGTGCTACTTGCGTCGCTGCCTTCAAGCACGCTTTCTTACAAATGCATTTGAGATGCCAAAACGTTTTGGCTTGAATCTGAATCGACCCAACCTGAAAAATTGAGAATTGCAAAATTGAGAAGTGAAACTTGCACGCGATTCTTAGAGGAGGGGGGCAACCAACCTAAAGAGTCCATCACGGGCTCTTGTGAAAATGGTCTGCCCGCTGAAATCATCCGTACAAAGAGCTCGAGCTTGCGACAGTCGATGAGAAAAGCCCTCCTCCAAATAAGTAACTTTATCTTCGTCAAAAATTAGCAACGAGCATTCGAAGTTGAGACGAAAACTGCGCTCATCCATGTTTGCAGACCCGATGAGTGCCACTTTACCATCGATGGTAACTTGCTTTGCGTGGATAAAAGACTCTGTAGTCTCCCAAATTCGAATCCCGCCTTGCAGAAGTTCCCAATACCAACTCTTTGAAGCAGCATCCACCAGCCAGTGGTCGGATTTTCTGGGCACTAAAATCTCCACTTGAACACCACGACGACAAGCAGCCTCCAAAGACAAAGCGATGGATTCTGTAGGCATAAAATAAGGAGTTAAAAGGGTGATTCTCTGTCGTGAAGCATGGATTAGAGCCATTAAAATTTTTTCAAACGAGTTGGGCAATTCATCCGGCCCTGTAGGGACAAGCTGGATGCAGGAATTTCCCTGATCTATCGAAGCCGGATCTGGATTCGAAGGTTTGGCATTCTGTCCCGTGGAGAAAGCCCAATCCTCCAAAAAAATTGCTTCAAGCTGAATCGCCCCTGGTCCCGTAATAAATACCTGGTTGTCTATCCAGTCGAGCTTTTTGTTCCGCCAAAGTCGATAATCGGAGCAAATATTCTGGCTACCCGTGAAGGCCTTGTTTCCATCTATTACGGCCAGCTTTCTGTGGTTTCTTAGTTGAAAGTTCCAAGGTTCATTCAGGCTTAATTTTCCAAAAAATGCAAACTCAGCACCGGAATTCTTCAGAGGCTCCAAAAAGCGCTTGGAAAGGGAAAAAGAGCCAATATGGTCCACCAGAAGTTTTACTTCCACACCTTCGGAAGCTTTCTTAATCAGCAAGTCTCTGAAGTGAAGCCCTAAAGAGTCGGGCCTGAAAATATAATATTCGAGATAAATCCTTTGTTTGGCTTCTTCAATGGCTTGGGTAAGAGCTTGATAGATGCTTTCCTGCCCTTCAAAAAACTGAAGGTTGTTTCCTGGAACAGGTGGGAAGCCAGACAAGTGCTCTGCCAATTGGGAGACAGGAACAAAAAGGGGATCCAGCTCAACGAGATTGGACTTGATGAGAAAGCCAGTCTCAGGAAGTCGTCTTTGCGCTTCCGGTTTGGGACGGCTCCTTCTTTTTAAACTTGAGTACCCGACAAGCAAGTAACTGATTGGACCCAGAAAGGGCAGGGCAAAAAAAGTCAAAATCCAAGCCCACGTAGCGGCCGTGGAACGTTTTCGACGGCTTAGAACCAACAAAGTAAACAGGATCCCCAAAAAAAGTCCCAAGTAATTAAAAGCTGTCCAAAGGGATTTCATGCGTCTGCCAGTCTCGGATTGATCGGAACAGAGTCATTATCATGTGGACCCGTCGAAAAATAAGAGGCTTGAGGGTGATGAAAAACCAAAGCTGAAACGCTGGCCTCGGGATCCATCATGAATCCATCCGTGAGTTGAACACCAATGTGTTCGGCCTGCAGCAGCTCAAAAAGGATCTTTTGGTCGTCCAGTCTAGGACAGGCGGGATATCCAAACGAATATCTTTTCCCATGATATTTTGCTTGGAAACGCTCCAGCATTGTTGTGTTCAAGGGATCTGGATAGCCCCACATGGATCTGATTTGAGAGTGAAGAAGCTCAGCATAGGCTTCGGCCGACTCCAGAGCCAGAACCTGGATGATATGGGACTTGAGGTACTCTCCACGATTTTTAAAATCTTCAGCGAGCTCCCGAACCCCCAAACCAACCGTAGTGACGAAAGCTGCCAAATTATCCTTCAACTCAAAAGGACCAGGTTTGGATTGAGTGGGCAGAACATAATCCGAAATGCAGAGTCCATCCCTCTTGGGTTGTCGCGGAAAATCAAAATACAATGCTTTGCCATTTTCTTTATTATCCAGGCTCACAAAAAGCCGGTTTCCAAAGGAGCCTGCTCTGAAAAAACCATAAACAGCCAAAGGCTTCATGGCAGGAGTGTCCCGATAGGTGTCCTTTAGTTCTTGCACCACTCTGAAAATTTGAGCTGCTTTTGGATCTTTGATTTCAATTTCTCTCAAACGCTTGGGATCGAGTTCGGCTTTTTCCAATTCGCGAGCAATGGGGCCCTTCACCCCCAAATGCCGACCGTAAATCATCATGGGATTTACAAACCGCCAAATGTGATCGATCGGAGTATCTCGAAGAGTTCGGGTTCCCCAATGAGGCGGCTCCGGGACCTTGTCCAAAACCGCAATCTGCATTGACCGCTCGAAACCTGCAGCTTCCGTGGAACGGAGGGTAGGCCCCTCTTTAGCCAACTCACTCTTTCGGGAAGCCAATTTAGCTTTCAATTCATCGAATGCGTCCGGGGAAACTACTTTTTTGGCGATGTCCAAGCCGTCCATTGCATCAGAAGCATAGATAACTGTTCCGGAATAGGCGGGCGCGATCTGTTTGATGACAAAGTTCTCGGAAAGAGCAGCGCCTCCAACCAAAACCGGAACTTGGATTCCCGCTTGGGATAAATCAGAAGCCGTAACAACCATTTGTTGAGCGGACTTTACCAAAAGCCCGGAGAGGCCGACCATGTCGGGTTTATGTTCCCGGATGGCTGAAATCAATTGTTCGGGAGGGATCTTGATTCCAAGATTAATCACTGCGAATCCATTGTTGCTCAAAATAATATCCACCAGATTTTTTCCGATATCGTGAACATCCCCTTTCACAGTCGCCAAGATGATTTTTCCCTTGGTGGAACTTTCGGTTTTTTCCATGAAGGGTTCCAGAAAAGTAACGGCCGCTTTCATGGCCTCTGCGGATTGAAGCACTTCCGCTACGATCAGTTTATTTGAGTTGAATAATCTTCCAACTTCATCCATCCCTCTCATGAGAGGACCATTAATCACATCCAAAGGTTTTTGATCTTTCAATGCCAGCGCCAAGTCATCCAGCAGACCGTCTTTTGAACCTTCCACAATGTATTTGGAGAGCCTTTGATCGAGTGGCAGGAGATTGAGCGGTTTTTTGGAGGTGGGTTTCTTTTTTCGAAAGTGCGCCACAAAAGCCCCAATAGGATCAGAACCACGGTTGTATAACAGGTTTTCGGCCAATTCCTTTTCAGTGTCCGAAATGCTTGCGTACCGTTCTAATTTCTCCGAATTCACAATGGCCAAATCCAGCCCAGCCTGAACACAAAGGTAAAGAAAAACCGAGTTCAAAACCTCTCTCCCCGCGTTGGGAAGTCCAAAACTGACATTCGAGATTCCAAGAATCGTTTTGGTTTCTGGAAACTTGGCTTTCAAGAGCCGAATCCCTTCAATGGTCTCAACAGCTGAGCCCTCATACTGCTTGTCGCCAGTAGCGCAGGGAAAAACCAGCGGGTCCCAAATGATATCTTCTGGCGAAACTCCGTATTTTTTTGTCAGAAGTTCATACTGCCTTTCAGCAATGGAGCATTTTCGCTCCCGAGTGACCCCCATTCCTTGAACGGGGTCATCGTCGATGGTTCCGACAACCACAGCAGCACCATACTGTTTGACCAAAGGAAGGATTTTCTCAAAGCGTTCCTCGCCATCTTCCAAATTAATGGAATTGATGATGGCTTTCCCTTGTGAGTAAGTCAGAGCCATGGCAATAACTTTCTCATCCGTGGAATCAATCATCAAAGGTGCCCGGATCTTTTTGGTGGCGAGAGTCAGAAACGACTGCATATCTGAAAACTCATTTCGATCGGGATTGGCGAGGCAGATATCGACGATATGAGCTCCGCCTTTAATCTGGGAGCGGGCGATGTCGGAGGCTTCCTCAAATTGCTCAGAACAGATCAAGGTCTTAAATTTCTTGCTCCCAATGACATTGGTTCTCTCTCCAACAATCAAAGGGCGTTGAGAATCGGAAAGTTCCAAAAAGTCGATACCAGAAACCGCGGAGATGGACTTGTTGGTGGCGCAGCGGGGGGAGACTGAAGCGGCAATTTTTGCCAAAGCCTCAATGTGTTTGGCTGTGGTCCCACAACAACCACCAATCAGGTTGAGCCATTTTTTTTCTATAAAAGTCGAGATTACCCGGCTCAACATTTCGGGAGTTTCCAAATACCTGCCATTCTCATCCGGAAGGCCCGCATTGGGGACGCACGCAACGGCAAAAGGGGACAATTCAGCAAGAGATCGAATGTGGTCCGTCATAAACTCGGGACCCGTGGCGCAGTTGAGCCCCAAATACAAGAGATCCCGGTGGGAAATCGAAGTCACCAAAGCCTCAACACTTTGACCGGCCAACATGGTTCCCATCGGCTCAATCGTAGCGGAAATTGCGACAGGTATTGTGGCCTTCTCTTCTTCGAACAATTTATCGATTCCGACCAGGGCCGCTTTTATATTTCGAGTATCTTGACAAGTTTCCAACAAAAAATAATCCACCCCGCCCGACATCAAAGCTTTTGCTTGGTAGTAAAAGTGAGTAATCAACTCCTCAAAAGTGATTCCTCCTGTGACAGAAATCGCTTTTGTAGTTGGCCCCAAGGAACCCGCCACAAAGCGTGGTTTGGAAACTGTGCTGAACTTGCGGGCCGCCTTGCACGCAATTTGAGCTGCTTCAAAATTGATTTCGGCGGTTTTGTCAGCGAGGCCATACTCATCCAAAACCAGAGGGGTAGCTCCGAAAGTATTGGTCTCCAAAATATCGGCGCCTGCTTTCAGGTAGTCTTCATAAATGCCAGCAATCAAAGATGGATTCGCAAGAACAAGGTTTTCATTGCAGCCTTCATATTCAGAACCCCCAAAATCAGCGGCTGTTAGATTCAGGTCCTGAATGGCGGTACCCATCGCACCATCCAACACCAAAAGATGGGTCTTAAGGCGTTCCTTTAAAAGTGAGCTGTGTGGCGGATAACTCAAGAGAATATGGCCCTTTCCCCTCTGACTTTAACCGGCAAAAGAATACCGGGAAAGCTAATTTTGAGAGGAGATCAAGGCCAGAGGAGCTGACGTCAGAAATTTCAAATCAGGGTATTTTCCAATAGCCCAATTCATGCTCCAATCAGATTTGAAGAGAATAACCGGGAGAGAGTCCCTGTCTTTGACAACCAAGCAATCGGCATAAGAGGAAAATTCAGCCAATTCCTTCGAGATGTCTTTCCCCGCTTCTTGGGGGGCCAACCAACGAGCTCTGGTATATCCCATTCGCTCCAATCGCATTTCCACTGAATACTCTGTTTTTATTCTGTGTTGGAGAACATCAAACTGAAGAACTCCCACTACTCCCAAAATAGGTTGAGCATCTCCGCGGGCTTCTGATCTGAAGATTTGGACCACACCTTCTTCCGAGAGCTGCTCCAGTCCCTTCTTGAGTTGCTTTCTTTTCAAGGGATCAGACAAAGAGACTCCGGCAAAATTTTCCGGGGAAAAACGGGGAACCCCCTCGTACTCAAAAATGTTTTCCGTGCACAGGGTATCTCCGATTCGAAAATCTCCAGTGGTATCCAAAAACCCTATGATATCTCCGGGCCAAGCCTCCTCGATTAAGTTTCGTTCCTGAGCAAAGAAATGAAAAGCCTTGTTCAGTTTGAAAGCTTGTTTCAATCGACCGTGGGTTGCTTCCATGCCCCGAGTGAATTTTCCGGAACAAACCCGAAAAAAAGAAACCCTGTCTCTGTGTTGGGGATCAATATTTGCTTGAATCTTGAAAAAAACGCCGGAAAAACCGGATTGAGGTTGGATTAAACCTTGGTTCGATTGCCTGCCATTTGGACAGGGAGCCATTTCCAGAAACTTATCCAAAAAATGCTGGACTCCAAAATTATTCATGGCACTTCCAAAAAAGACCGGTGTCAATTGACCTTGCAGAACTCTTTCTGAGTCATAAGGATCTCCGGCAATTTCCAGAAGCTCCAATTGCTCTTTAACTTCTTTTTGGAGCTCGAGTATTTCTTCTTGTTTTTCCGGGGGGGCGTTAAGTGCAGAAACAAAGTCCGCTTCGGCAATGTTGCCTACTTTTAAAGTGGGAATTTGTTTTGAAGCGTGGGCTTTGTCCTCAGCTTGAAATAAAAGCACTTCTTCTTTTTGGCGATCATAAACCCCTTTGAAACGGTCGCCCATACCAATGGGCCAGCTGATGGGTGATGATCGGATCCCCAAAACCTTTTCCAGTTCATCAATCAACTCGAGAGGATCACGAGCAGGGCGGTCCATTTTATTGATGAAAGTGAAGATCGGCAGCCCTCTCATCCGGCAAACCTCAAAGAGCTTGAGCGTTTGGGGTTCGACCCCTTTGGCTGCATCGATTAACATGACAGCTGCATCGGCAGCGACCAAAGTTCGGTAGGTGTCCTCAGAAAAGTCTTTGTGACCGGGAGTATCCAGAAGATTGATTTGGAAGTCCCGGTATTCGAAACGGAGTACCGTGGTGCTGATTGAGATCCCCCGTTGCTTCTCAATTTCCATCCAATCCGATGTCGTTTTTCTTTGATTGGATTTTGCTTTTACGGCCCCTGCCAAGTGAATGGCTCCCCCATAAAGGAGAAGTTTTTCAGTCAAAGTTGTTTTTCCAGCATCAGGGTGCGAAATGATTGCGAAAGTGCGGCGTCTGTTGATTTCTTTCTCAAGCTGCCGTTCTACTGGGATGGATTCCATGACTATTTAATATATTGAGATAAAAAAGCTCTATTGCCCGGATGATTCAAATTTACAAATTGAGAAACTTGTCCGGGAGCCTCGTTGTAGGCGCCATGAGCCACTCCGACCACGGCCCATTGACCTCCCACTTGCTTCAGCAAGGGCCCGCCTGAATCACCAAAACAAACTCCCGCTCTGTTTTCAGGTCCAACCACGGCCCTGATCTGAACTCCGGGTGTTGATACTTCAACGAAGTCATTTACATCCGAAACCACATTGCTGCCAAGTCTCTTGATTCCCGTCGAGTTAACAGCTTCTGAAGAAGCACAGCCATAGCCAACGACCAGAACTTGATCTCCGGGATTGGCTCCGGAAGCAACGGGTAAAATGGTTTGTTGGGAAAGAAAAGGGGAAGAAAGATAAACCAGAGCCAAGTCGTGGGGATCTCCCTCTACACCTGATCCCAATAAAACAATGTCGGAGGACTGTTTTGCACCCTCCGAGGTCTGAATCGTCACGGGCCTTCCCTGATTTACGCAATGGGCGGCAGTTAACAAAGTGGATGGCCCTACGATGGTTGCCGTGCAAACTTGGGGACTGGAAATCATGACAATACCGGGAAAGTTTTGGGTTGCAGTCGCCAATCTTGAAGAAGGGCGGGGCAAATCGTTTTCACTCAATTTATGGCCGCACCCTGAAATGGCAACAATCAAAGAAAACGCGATTAGCGAAAAACCCCCAAATCGGTTCATTCCCACCCCCAATTACCCTGAACTTTAAAACGGCTTGGACCTTGTACAGGAAATCAAAATCGGGAACAAGATGCAAAGTGCGTCACCGGATTTAAGTGTTTGATACTATTAATAAAAAAAGTGGCATAATCCTGACACAATCATTTGATATCGTAGGGAGAAAGTGGCACGTAACAGGAGGTTTCACATGTCTTATACTCCCGAATAGGGAATCCAAAAAAATTTAAGCGGCTTGGAGAGCGTGGTAATTACTCCAACTTGGAGGCTTTTCCCGGAGACAGAGGTAAGTCTCTTGAGACTCGCAGGCCGGTAGCATCTCGAGGGAGAGCTGCGGTTTTTCCTTGGGTGCGATGCGCTATTATGGCGGGGTGGGCAAAAACTATTGTCCACCTCGTTTCGCTTGGTGGATAAAGAAAGTCGATAGAAATTCCGATCTTATAGGGACATGAACCAACCCCTTTTTGTCTTTTATGAAATCGATGGCCTCCCCGTCCCACCTCCTTCCCAAGACTTTTCATACTTGATTGCGAAAAGCCCTGATCAAGTTCTGGCTGCCGTTCAGAAAGCGCAACAGGAAGCCCAGTCTCTTGTTTTTATAGTGAATGAAACTGAATGTTACCGCCTTTTCAAGTTGATGGAAGCGAGGGCAGCGAGGGAAAAATGCCCGCCCTATTCCTGGGTCGTAGTGACCGAAAACATGGATGCCTTCCTCCAAGGCCCTCATATTCCTGGAGGTCTTTTGGACGTTGTTTCAAAACACCAGTTGGTTTCTGATTTTCCCAACCTCTTTACCAAGTTTAAAGCGCTTATGAGAGACTCCCGTTTTCCGGAGCTGAGCCGAATCGGTTCTCAAACTCTGAAAAAACTAAATGAGATTCTACTGAAACTTACTGCTGAACGGGATCCAAAAAATCTTCTTGTGGGCACCCTTTCTGAAGCGGTCCAGCTTTTAAACGCCCAAGGGGGAACGCTTTTGGTTGTGAATGAAGAGGAGGGTGAACTCGTCTTTAAATATCAGGTTCAAGACAACGGGGAGAACAAAATCGTCTTGAATGAAACCAGCCATCTTGTTCAGGAGAACAGCGTTTGCGGCTATGTGGTTTTAACCGGGAAAACCATGAATCTTTCTTTTGCAGAGAATAACCGGAATTTTTCCCAGCCGATGGTGAATCGGCAAATCGATCATCAACAGGAATCTCCCATGGTTTCTCTCATTTCGATTCCATTGAAGGATAGTCGCGGAGATTGCCGGGCAGTCCTGCAGCTCTGCAATAAATTAAGCGAGGGAAAAGTAATTTCATTTGATGAAGATGATGAAAGTATTTTACGTTCCTTTGCAACTCAAGCTGCGATTTGCCTTGAGAGCAGTGATATTTATATCGAGGTCCAAAAGTTATTTGAGGGGTTTGTCAGAGCCTCCATTACCGCCATTGAATCGAGAGATCCCAGTACCGGAGGGCATTCAGAGCGGGTGGCATCCATGTCAGTTGCTCTGGCGCGTGCTACAACCGAAGTCAGCACAGGTTTGTATCGATCGGTAAAATTCAAGGAACAGGAAATTAAAGAGCTGGAGTATGCAGCTCTTCTTCACGATTTTGGAAAAATCGGTATTCGGGAAGAAGTGCTGGTCAAATCGAAGAAGCTCTACGGATATCAATTGAGTGCCATCCAAGAGCGTCTCAAAACTTTCAAAGCTGCAGCCAAAATCCAATTCCTGGAAAAAGTCATCAAAGAAGGGGCCTCCAAGAGACAAAAGCTCGAGAAGGAATACAATCAACAGGTCGAACAGTTGGATCGGTGTTGGAATCTCATTCTTTCGGCGAATGAACCCAACATCCTTCATAAAGAAAATGAAAAACTTCTGGACCAGATCAGAGACGAAAAACTTCCTCTTCCTGATGGTAGCGCGATTACACTTTTGAATGATGAAGAGTACCTTGCCTTGTCAGTCACCCAAGGCTCATTAACTGAATTGGAACGCTTGGAAATTGAATCCCACGTGAGACACACCTACCAGTTCCTGAAGATGATCCCGTGGACAAGAGATTTTAGGGGGTTAACGGAAATTGCGTACTGCCACCATGAGAAGTTGGATGGGAGCGGCTACCCCCGGGGTTTGACAAACCATGAAATCCCTCTTCAATCGAAAATCATGACGATTGCGGATATCTTTGACGCACTGACAGCTGCTGATCGTTGGTACAAAGAAGCAGTCCCGGTTGAAAAGGCTCTTGAGATACTGGCTCAAGAAGTCAAAGAAGGAAAAATAGATCCGGTTCTCTTTGAAATCTTTAAGGAACGTCGAATCTACACGGCCTCAGTTATCAGTTCTCTTGGCAAAGTGGCGTGAAGCATCAGGAAAAAATTTCCCTCCATCGGAAAGAACTTCCCGTCAATCCATTGACAAAAATTTGAAGTTTCCCTAGAATTAATAGTGTTCAGATTCAATTTCACATTTTTTCACGAATGGTTCTCCAAGACGAAATTGAAAGATCACTGAACAAATCTCTCAATTATTTTCAAGCAACAACCGGAGAAGACAGTGTCCATTCGTCGCATCTTGATTTGTGAGAGGGAGTCTCATCTTTCCCAAGATTTCAAGGAGAGGCTCCAAGGACGCGGTTATTGGGTTGAAACAGCTTCAGACGTCTCCAGCGCAATGCTTCTTATCAAAAAACAGAACATTCACCTCTGCCTTTGGGCTTTTTCCGACACTGACTCAATTGAAAAAATGAGCGAAATACGGAACGAACGGCCCACTTGCGTGATCATCATGGTCAGTGGAGACTCCAAACCCAGCTCCATTGTTCAATACATGAGAGCGGGGGCTGTTGATTTTTGGGATCCGAACTCAAACACCGAGGTTTTAGAGAATCTGGTGGAAAGTCACTTGAACCGGGTGATTGCAGATGAAGGGCAAACCGGTCTTTCTGATTTTCCCTTAACAGAGTTCGTGGGGCGTCACCCCAAGATGGTTGAAATATTTCAGCTCATCATGAGCATAAAAGACACGGATTCGAATGTTCTGATTACCGGGGAAAGCGGAACCGGAAAAGAAGTGGTCGCCAGAGCCATTCATGATTTGTCTCCAAGGAAAAAACTTCCTTGGGTAGCCGTCAATTGTGGAGCTATCCCAGCGACTCTTCTGGAAAGTGAATTGTTTGGACACATGAAAGGTGCTTTCACAGGTGCCACGCAAAACAGGATTGGACGATTTCAGTTGGCGGCGAACGGGACTCTTTTCTTGGATGAAATCAGCGATCTCTCGCCAGACCTTCAAGCCAAGATCTTGCGGGCCATTCAGCAGAGGGTGTACGAACCTGTGGGAAGTGCACATAGCTTGTATTTGAATGCCCGGGTTATTGCGGCGACGAACCAAAATCTTGAACAAGCTGTTAAAGAGCGCAAATTCAGAGAAGATCTTTTTTACCGGTTGAATGTCATTCCCATAAATTTGCCCCCCTTGCGGGAGCGGAAATCGGACATTCCACTTTTGGTGAAGGCTTTTATCACTAAGTTTAGTGAACAACATAAGAGACAAGTCTCAGGTATCTCAGAAGAGTCAATGAGGGTGTTAATGCAGTATCAGTGGCCGGGGAATATCCGGGAATTGGAGAATCTCATTGAAAGAGTGGTTATTCTGAAACGCGAACCAGGCATTATTGAAATCAAAGACCTGCCTATCCAGCACTTTCGAAGTGTCTCCTTGGACAGATACATCAGCAGTGTTTCTTTTCCAGAAGGGGGACTCGACCTCAATGAAGCTCTGAATGATTTTGAGAATGAATTGATTCTTCAGGCACTGAGGCGAACGCAGGGGAATAAGAACAAGGCCGCAAATTTGTTGAACCTCAACAGAACCACTTTGGTTGAGAAATTGAAGCGGAAGGGACTAAAAATCGCTGTTTAGACTACTTTTTTGATTTCGTTTCTTTTTCAGCTTCTTCTTTTTCCTTGTCACTACTCTCGATAAACTGCCTCATGAAATATTTAAGAATGCTGCTTCTTTTTGCCCCGCCTAGAACAGACTTCACATCTTCGTAGACGGTCGGATCGTTCACTAGAGAACCCAATGTGCCATCTCCAGAATCGATCTTTTTCATAATGGAGTCCAAGTGTGAAAGAGCTTCGTTCAAGCTTCTTCCGCTTGTTCCATAAAAAATCTCATTCATGATGCTCTTTTCCCTTTTCACTTGTTGGCTTAATTGAAGAATGTTATCTGAAAACCGTGCAAGATTTTTCACCAAAGAGTCCAAGTCGCCTCCCTCTTTGAGGTATCTCGACAATCCCTCAACCAAGTTTCCACCCTTGGAAAAAATATCCCCGGGTTCAGAAGTTCTCAAAGTGTCTCCCGAATCCAGGGCGGGCTCAGCACTTGAACCAATGGTCAATTCTATGTATTTGTCACCCAAAACCCCCTGAGTCTTCAGAGTGGCGAGGGAGTCAGCTCGGATTTGATCCCGGGCCTCACTTGATACTCGAAGAACCGCAACCATCTCTTTTGAGTCATCATGTGCAACATGAATGCTTTTAACCATTCCTATGCGAAGACCAGACAAAGAAACTTCCGAGCCGGGGTGTAATCCCTTCACATCTTTGAAGCGGGCATTCAACTGATAGGTGGATCGAAGGAAGCCTGACTTGCTACCCATCAAAAAAATCAGATAAACGCCGATGCTAACGCCCAAGATAACGAAAACCCCAACGAGAAGTTGGTTCATTTTTTGTCGTTCCATTACCAGCTCTCTCCTTGAATAAAGCCCTGAATGATCGGATCTTTAGTTTCACTGATTTCCTTGGTAGTGCCCAACGCTCGAATTTTCCCATCTTTCAGGAAAGCAACCCGATCTGCGACAGAAAAAATAGCGTGCATGTCGTGAGTGACTAAGACTGCCGTTTTTCCCTGCTTTTTGAGTTGCATAATAATGTTCAAAATTTGTTTTGTATTATAGGGGTCCAGCCCGGTAGTGGGTTCATCATACAGAATAATTTCGGGCTCCATTATGATGCTTCTCACAACCCCAACTCTTCGTTGCATTCCACCACTCAGGTCTGAGGGGAGTAAATCCAAGCTGTGCTCAAGACCAACTTTCTTCAGGGAGTCCACGACTCGGTTCTGTATTTCCTCTTCGGAGAGCTTTGTGTGTGCTCGCAACGGATAAGCCAGATTCTCCTTTACCGTGAGACTGTCGAAAAGAGCCCCATACTGAAAGACGTAAGCAATTCTCTTTCTGACTTCGACCAAGTCGTCCTCCGACAAACCTACAATGTCCCTGCCTTTGAAGTAAATATGGCCTTCATCCGGTTTCTCAAGACCGATTAACGAGCGAAGTAAAACACTTTTTCCGGATCCGCTTCCACCCATTAAAGTCAGGATTTCGCCCTGATTGACTGTCAGATCTATCCCGTCATGGACAGTCTGTTCGGCAAAGCTCTTTCTAATGCCTTGAATCTGGATCACGGCCTGTTTGTCAGTTTCACGATTCGACATGTTAAAGTTTCTCAAATATCCAAAAGATTTTAGTCAAAATGAAGTCGGTTATCACAATCAATATCGAGGAAGTCACCACCGCATGGTTTGTCGCTTTTCCAACACCCTGAGTGCCTCCTTTGGTATTTAGTCCGTAATAACACCCCGTCAAACTGATCAAGAGCCCAAATAAGAAAGTTTTGGTTACTCCCAGTGTAAAATCGGTGAGCTTCAGGGAAACAATCCCTTCGTAAAAATAGAAATCGGAAGTGATATTCAGTTCGGTCACTGCAATGATCATCCCACCGAAGATACCCACCAGGTCTGAAAAAACTGTCAGTAAAGGTGCCATGAGCAACATGGCCAAAATCCTCGGAATCACGATTCGCTTAACCGGATCGGTTCCCAATGCCCGTATGGCATCTATCTGTTGGGTAACATTCATCGATCCAATTTCGGCAGCGATACCCGAACCCACCCGCCCAGCGAGCATCAGGCAAGTCAAGACAGGTCCCAACTCTCTCATGATGGACATTCCCACAATTTTTGGCACGTAGAGCTTCCCACCAAATCGTTCGAGCCCGTAGCCAAACTGGAGTGCCATCACAAATCCAGTTGAAAGAGCAGTAATAAAGACCAAGGAACAAGATCGGATTCCCAAAAAATAACATTGTTCAAGAAACAAATCCCAATGAAACGGAGGCCGAAACAAGGCTCTGAATGTCGACTGTAAAAGCGCCAGAGCTCCTCCCACAAATGAAAAAAGATTGAGGGTGGATTTCCACGCCCGCAAAGCCAAATAACCTAGAAATGTTCTAGTGATTTCCATACTGTATCGACTTTACAAATTTGATGAATTCCGCCACTTCATCTTTCTTTAGAGATTTCGGGCTGACTAATGAGAAATCAAAGACACAGCCCATTTTCTTGACCACGGCCAGTCCTAGAAAAAACGGACTACCATCTGAGACTGCTTCGACTGAAGTGAAAAGTCCCATTCCACTTGGAATGACAATTTCATGTTGCTCCAAAGTTTTGATATTTCTCGAGCCAATCAGGAGTTGGCGGGTCAGAACTCTAAGGCTCGCCTCTTTATTCCGGTCGCAATGTGAAGTAATTGAGACGGTGTTACCCGAGGGCAGTTGATAAGCTCTGTCACTGTCTCCCCTCGAGCCAAGTTGTTTCCAATCGGTGGGCGTCGAAAGATCATAAGAGTCAGCTCTTTGAATTTTATTTTCTCCGCTTCCAAAAAGAGAACAACCTGCGCAGCCAAGCAGGCTGGCAAAGAAGAACAGGAAAGTTTTAACTTGCCGAAAACTCATAAAAAATACCCTCAGTTCCAGAATACTTATCGGACATTTGTGATGGAATATTCACAAATTCCAGCCAAAAGGTTGACGGGCTGACAAAATAACGATGAGTCCCTGGGGAGAAGTCGGGTCAAAACAGGAGACAAAGTCGGCACGTAGTTTGCTCTCTCCTCCAGAACGTGAAACAGATTCAATGTGTCATTCTAGGGCTGACTCTGACCATGTGCGTTTGCTGGTCCGCGTCTCAGGAGCCCCTCGCAAAATTCACTTCTTTGAGGGTTTTGGATTTTCCCAGTCCCTTTTGCGAAACGGGTCTTCGTTTAGAAGTGGCTGGCGACCACTTCGTTGAAATTGAAAACAATTTACCGGGCAGGAACGAGTACAACAGTTTGATCCGGTTGTACCAGAAAAAAAAATGGCTTGATCTGGCCGCCGGGATCAAAGCGTTTAGAAGTCAATTTGAGTCATCTCCCTTGATTGAAGCAGTGGAGTTTTTAGAACTGCAAACTGAGTTGGACCAGGTTTCCGAAAAAAACAATGCAGCGTTTAACAAAGCAGAGAATAAATTTCGAGACTTGATTCTTCTTTACCCCCGCTCCAATCTCAGCCCGGTTGTCCATGCATCTCTCGCAAATCAATATCTTAAGATGGGGGCTTACGCAAAAGCACTGGGGCTTTATCGCGCTGCTAGAGAACAAAATCCCTTTCATTCAACCTCCTGCGTCCATCTCATGGGTGAAGCCGAAGCCAATTTTTTGATAGGAAACCTCGACGAGTCCCAACGTGTGTTTAATTCCGTCGTCCAGAAGTGCCAAGCCAATCGGTTATTAGTTGCTGCAAAAATTCGCTTAATAGATGTACGCAGACAAAAAGGTGAGTCTCTTTCGAAAATAGAGAAGGAATACGAAAAAGTTAGAAACGATAACCCAATTCTCATCTCCCGCTTTCACCCGGAGCTTCTCTTCAATCTGGGAGAAATCAAATATAGAGCTCAGTCATTTCCCAGCAGCACATTTTATTTCAATGATTTTGCAAGAAGTATCAGTGAATCGCATGGCTGTCAGCCCGGTCTTCACAAACGACTCGCTGATCTGGACAGACATGGTAAGAAAAGTCCTCCTGAAGTGATCGGCAAGTATCTTGCTGTCTATGAAAGCTATCCCAAAACTGATGTGGGTCGGTTCTCTCGTGCTCATGCCTTCCTTTTGGATTTTGGTTTTATAGCGGAGTCCGAGCTGAAGAGACGTCTTGATATCGTTGATTCTGAAATTGAAACGCTAAGGGATTCTGAACTGAAGGACTATGCGCTCATAGAAAAAGGGCTGGCACTTTTGGAGAGAAAAGATGAATCAGGCCTGGATATTCTTAAGCCCTTGAAAGACAGGAAAGAGAGTTTGTTCCGGGGGGAACTGGATACTTACATCAGGGGTCTTGTTCTGGATCAGGCTCGAAATCCGATGCTGGAAGTCGCCAATCTGACTGAGAAAGCAAAAGATAAAAAGGTGTTTGAGCCCCTTGAAAGATTTTATACGGAGTGGTTTTACAAAACCCCGGATGCTGAAAAAGCAGAGGTTGCCTATCGATCCCTCGTTGTCCGTAGATTTAATGAGTCCCTTTCAGCCGGCAGCGCAAAGGGGGCCTTGTCTAAACTGGAGAGGTGGAGACAATCGGATCTCTTTCAAAAAAAATGGGTGGATCCAAAAATTAAATTGGACTTGGGCAGAGCCCTTGGAATGTGGTGGTTGAGGCAGCCAAGTGGCCCAGCTCAGACTTTTGCCAAACTCTTTTTGGAAAAGGAAGAGACCCTCTCCGAATTTTTTCAGCCTGGCGGTGAAGCTCTGTGGGCCCAAGCCTACTTGGATATCAATGATCCCTCAGGGCTGCAAAAGACATTGAAGAACGTTCCCAAAGAACGGTCCTTGGCGGGTAAAAACGGCAAGGATGAGCTCCTGGCCCTGTCCCCGTTTTCTCTGATTCTGGGCAAGGCCTTTCGTTTACTGGGAGATTTTTCAAAAAGTGAATTCTATCTGAATAAAGTATCGGATCCGGCTCTCGAGGATGCAGCACTTTCAGAAAAGATGAAAACTTGGGTCTCACTCGGTAAAGCTAATTTGGCAATCGAATCGGGTCTGAAAGCTCTGGGGCGGAAGCCTGCAAACCAAAATCAGGAAATGTTGTTTCAGTTGCGTGATGCCGTAGTGGAGGGAAAACAATGGAAGCTCTCGGAAAAAGTTTTCCAAACTGCCCAGAAGGTACTGGGAAATGAAAAGACGATTCTTCCCTTTGTAACCATGGAAGGAAGAGCCCTTCTTGAACAGGGCAAGTGCAAAGAATCCAACCAGATTTACTCTGAAGCCCTGAAGCTGGACCCAACAGCCAAAGATGTGGCTGAAACCCGCTTCAACAGGGGGCGTTGCTTGAGTCAGCTGAAGGATTTGGAAGGGGCAAAAAAGGAATGGCAAGAAGTTGCCAGCTTGAAAGATGAGTTCTGGAGCCCCCTTGCAGTGAATGAACTGAAACTTCTGGAGAAACCATGAACACCATCAGTTTTCATCAAAGGGTCATGTTGGTTGGAGATGGATTGATGAGTCAGATGCTGGAGATCGCAAAAAAGGCCGCAAAATCGGAGGCCACTGTTCTGATTTGTGGTGAGAGTGGTACAGGTAAGGAGCTGATTGCCCGCTATATTCATGAAATGAGCCCCCGGTGTGAAAAATCTTTCCTAAGCATTAATTGTGCAGCCATCCCTGAAGGACTTATGGAAGCTGAGCTGTTTGGTTTTGAAAAAGGTGCTTTCACTGGAGCATACTATCAGCGGATTGGGAAATTTGAGCGGGCAACCGGGGGGACCTTGCTCTTGGATGAAGTCACCGAAATGCCTTTGGCTCTTCAAGCGAAATTACTCCGGGTGATTCAAGAGGGGGAGATTGATCGTCTGGGAGCAAAAGACACAATTCAGATCAACACCCGGTTGATTGCGACATCCAACAAGGATCCCATAAAACTGGTTCAACAAGGCAGGTTTCGAGAAGATTTATTTTATCGCTTGAATGTTCTGAGGATTGATTGCCCTCCGTTGCGTGGCAGAAAAGATGCTATTGAAAACTTGTCGAATTTTTTCCTTCGATCAAATGAAGAAAAATACCAGAGAGACCGGATGGCATTAAGTTCGTCTGCTGATTCGCTCCTGAAAGGGCATTCTTGGTTTGGAAACATCCGTGAGCTGGGAAATGTAATTGAAAGGGCTGTTTTACTTTCAGAGACCGACTTGATCACAGGAGAGCAAATCGAAAAACTGCTGGATTCCCCTTCGCGTGTCTCCGGGATACCGGACTCAGCTCAGTCTCTTGCTGATATTGAGCAAAACCACATTGAAAAAATACTACAAGGGGTTGAAGGAAATAAGACCGAAGCAGCTCGAAAATTGGGGATAAGCGTTAAAACTTTAAGAAATAAATTGCGCCAGTACCAAGAAGTGGCATGAACAAAATTTCCTTGTAGGGGGAAAAAAATTCCCGATTTTTTAGGAAATGGGGAATTTTCACGCAGTCCGGGGTTGGCCTGTGGATTGCTACTTATAGGGTATCGGCATTTTCCATCAATTACTTGAAACAAATTTATGACTCTCTTCGACAAAACCATTGATACGTTATCCAAGTCGCTGGATCTCCATTTGCTGCGGCAGTCAGTGATCAGTGACAACATTGCCAACGCGGAAACCCCGAATTTCAAAGCAAGAAAAGTCGAGTTTGAATCCGAGTTACAGAGTGCTGTTGAAGCAACAGAAACAGGCGCCATGGGTCCCGACATCCTGAGTGTTGAAGCGAATATCACTCAAGATCCCCACTCCGAAATGGGGCAAGACTTGAACACGGTTGATATGGATAGAGAGATGGCTGCCATGACCAAAAATGATGTTCAATATTCGGCCGGCACTCAAATGGTCAATAAAAAGTTTTTCTTCCTGAAATATGCCATTGGGGAGGGACGTAATTAATGTCTGATTTCTTCAAATCCATAGATGTCAGTGCATCAGCGCTCAGTGCTGAGCGGATGAGAATGAACACGACTTCGAGCAATTTAGCCAATGCTCAGACCACCCGGACGCCCGAAGGTGGACCCTACCGTCGAAAAGACGTGGTGTTTGAAGCGGAAACAACCCGCGATTTTGCCTCAGAGCTGGCCGGGCAAATGAAAGAAGTGCCATTGCACCGGGTAAAAGTAACGGATGTGGTTTCTGATCCAAACCCTCCAAAACTTGTGTACCAGCCGGGACATCCTGATGCCAATCCCGAGGGGTTTGTGGCTTATCCCAACGTCAATACGATGGAGGAGATGGTTAATTTAATCACGGCCAGCCGGACGTACGAGGCGAATGTGACTTCAATCAATGTAGCCAAGGGCATGATGAACAAGGCACTTGAGATAGGGAGAAAATAATAAATGAATATTTCATCCATAAGTCCGCAACTGATTCCAAATGAGCCCTCACTTGATCTTGCTTCACCAGGCATTCAATCAAACGACACAAAGAGCGAAGGATTTTCACAGTTCCTCAGTCGATCCATTGATGAAGTGAACCAGTTGTTGGAGTCGGCAGATAAGAGTGCAAGAGATTTGGCAACAGGAAAGTCTGAGAATCTCCATGATGCGATGATTACCATGGAAAAGGCTGAAACAGCTTTTAAACTGTTGGTCCAAGTTCGCAACAAAGTTATTGATGCCTATCAAGAAGTGATGCGAATGCAAGTTTGATTCTTTTTAACTGGATAAATTATGAACGAGACACTCACTCGATTTTTGGAGTCGGCCAAAGCATACTTCAATAGTATGCCCAGACAAAAAAAGATATTTTCCGCTGCTGCAGCGGCTTTTGTTGTGGTGGGTTTGGCAACCATGGTCACTCTTTTGAAGCGAGATCCGCTTCAAGTGCTCTACTCCGATCTCAGACCCGAGGAGTCCAAAAATGTTGCCAAAAAGCTGAGCGAGCAAAACATCAGCTATCAGGTCAATGAAGACAACTCGACTGTCTTGGTGCCGGCCAGCCAAGTCTACAAGGCCCGCATGGAGCTGGCTAAAGAGGGGCTTCCTGGCCAAGACCTCGTAGGTTTTGAAAAGTTCGACAATTCGACTATTGGAATGTCGAGTTACGTGCAAAAAATTCAATACGTCAGAGCGGTTCAAGGTGAACTCACCCGATCAATCCAGCGACTCGCCTCTGTTAAGACTGCGCGGGTCCATATCAGTGTCCCTCCAAAAAAGACTTTTCTCGAAGAGGAAGATCCGCCGAAAGCTTCAGTCGTTCTTGAACTTCGCAATGGGATGACGCCATCGAAACAAGAAATCACCGGGATGGCACACTTGGTGGCAAGTGCAGTTGAGGGATTGAAAGTAAATCAAATAACGATCGTGGACACCAAAGGAAATTTCCTTCACCGGCCCGAGGATAATACAAACCCGGGAATCCCCACTGCCCTTCTGGAAATGCAACGATCGATAGAGACCGAGTATGAGCGGCGCGTGGAAGAGATGCTGACACCGGTAGTGGGCTATGGAAAAGTAAGGGCCAAAGTTACAGCAGAAATCGACCCGTCTCGAGTCAATACGACAGAAGAGACTTTTGATCCGGACAAAGTGGTTGCTCGATCTGTGACCAAAATGGATGAGAGCAATACTGGGTCAAGGCCAAATCCCATGGGAATTCCTGGCAGCCGTTCAAACTTGCCTGGAACGGAAACGAACAATCCTCCTGTACCGATGGCAACCAGCAATAATGAAAAGAATACCAGCACTGCGAATTATGCTGTTCCCAGAAAGATTCAGGTTGTTGACAAGCCCAGTGGCTCCATAAAGAGGCTGACGGTTGCTGTAGTGGTGGACGGGTACTACAACAAAACGCCCAACGCTACCACAGAAACATTTGCTCCCCGGACTGAGGACGAATTGAGACGGATTCAGGATCTCGTGGCAAATGCAGTGGGCTTCGATGCACAAAGAAGAGACAGCATCACAGTGAGTTCGATGCCCTTCAAAAATTCTGATCTGAACGTCACAGAAACCGAACCTGTCCCAGGATTCAGCTGGCAAAATCTGAAATCCCCCTTAATCAGAAATGGTCTTATCGCATTGGTTCTATTGAGCTTCATGTTCATGGTTCTGAGACCTTTCCTGAAATGGGTTACTGGTGCGGATGAAAAGAGAAAGGCTGCAGAAGCTGAGGTGACTACTCTTCCAAAAACTGTTGAGGAAATGGAAGCCGCAGTTCAGGCGGAAGGTTCCCCTGATATCGCAGTCAATGCGGATCTGATAGCCCAAATGGAGAAAAATGATCAGGAAGACAACGTCGTCCGAGACATCTTTGCTGAAACTGATTCTCAAAAAGAGGAAAAAAGGCTGAAAAACCTTATCTTGGAGAGAATTGAAAAGTCTCCCAAAAAGGGTTTCAGGATCATTCAAGAATGGTTGGAAGAAGAGTCAATGCGAAAAGCTGAAGGGGTCGCAGCATGAAGTCAACAGCCTGCAGTCAACTGACCGGGATTGAGAAAATTGCCATTCTAATGAACGTCCTTGGAAAAGAACGTTCCGGGGAATTTCTCAAGCAAATGAAAGATACCGATGTCCGAAAGCTTCTTAAAGTCATGGGTAGCATGAAAAAAGCACCCATCACTCTGATCAACGAGGTTTTGAAGGATTATCTCTATAAATTGAATGAATCAGAAGAAATCATTTTTGAAGAAAATCTCTCCGAGCCGGAGTTGATTGCTCAGATTTTGGGACCGGACCGGGCAAAGACAATTTTTGGAGGAAATAATTCCTCAGTGAATTTGGTTGAGCGAAAGAGCCTAACTAGCTTGGAAGGAATCGACCTGAAGACGCTGGCTGAATTTTTGGTGGATGAACACCCACAAACCATTGCACTCATCATTTCCCACATGGATACAGACAAACAGATCCAGATGATAAAAACCCTTCCGGATAATCTGAGGCCTGAAATTATCTCCAGAATGGCAACTTTGGAGTACATTGCACCCGAAAAGATTGATGAGTTGGATGAAGTCCTTAAGCGGGATTTGGGTGGAAAAACTGCCGGAAATCGGAACCAGTTTGGCGGAGTCCCGGTGATTGCGGAGCTCATAAACAATTTGGACAAAAGAACCATGACATCCTTGATGACCCGTCTGGAAGACAAAGATCCCATTTTGGCGGTCGAAATCAAACAACATATTTTTAGCTTTACAGACTTGGTCAAAATTGATCAGCGTGGTTTGCAGCAGATTCTTCGGGAAGTCCCAAATCAAAATCTTTTATTGGCGCTAAAAAACGCTCCAGAAGAGCTCCGGGAGAAATTGTATGAAGCGATGTCGGAAAGAGCTTCAGCCATGTTGAAAGATGACCTGGCCGCTCTTGGGCCGCAGAGAGTGAGCGATGTTGAAAAAGCCCAGAAAGACATCGTTGCCGTTGTAAAAAAACTGGAAAAAGAAGGGAAGATCATCATTGGAATTGGTGAAGATTCAGATATGGTCGCCTGATGAAGTGAACTCATTGGGGGGATTTCAGGGTTTTGGGACTTCGCCGGAAGTGCCGGTGGCTCCCACACGTGACCTTCAGACAGGATTTCGTGTGTCCCCTGACTACATTCGCGATTTAATGGTTGATCCCCAAGTAAAGGCTCATCTGGAGTCCGCAATTGAGGAACGCACCAAAAAAGGTCTGGTAGCGATACTTCGCTCCTTTTCTTTGGAAGAAAAAGACAGTCCGCTTCAGGAGAACCTGGAAAGTTTAACGGTGTCAGAACTCGAAGGGGAGCTTCACCAATTGGAAGAAGGCCTTACCAGACAGTGGAGTGAGAGAATGGCTGCTCTTGGTGTGCAAAAGGAAACCTTGGAGACCGCTTGGGACAAGATTATTCAGAACTGGAGTCAGGAAAGAAGTGATTTACTTAAGTCCCACGAGCGCAAATGGTGCGAGACTTTGGGCCACGTCGTTCGGAAGGCCTGTCTGACCAATTTCCAAGGAAGGCTCGAGGATTTGGAAAACTGGTTGCAGCGGAATGTTTCTGAATTTATCGAAAATGAAAGCATCAGTATTTATTTGAGCCCCTCTGAGTATGAGGCTTTGAAAAGCCAAAGCGACAACCAAGCCAGTAAAAAATGGACATTGATTCAGGATTCGCAGCTTTCCCCGGGGCAGATTCGATTTGAAGCGGGAAACGCCGGCGTTATTTTTGACAACAAAAAAAATCTCGAAAAAGTGTTGGGATGGATTGAGTCGATATGATGAATTTAGATTCAATTTGCAATGGCATTCAGAGCGAGCCCTTTCTTCAGTTCTGTGGACGCGTGTCCAAAGTGCGGAGGGACTCAATTCGGGTTTTTATTCCAAACGCAAAAGTAGGCTCAATGTGCATGGCGCACAGTGCGCGAGCGAGAATTCCCTTGGAAATCGTGAGTTTGGACCCTGCAGGCCATACTGCGATGCCCTTGGATGATCTATCCAATCTTCAGTTGGGAGATCTCGTGACGCTTGAAGAAGAACAAGCAGTCATTCCTGTTGGTCCCCAGCTCTTGGGGCAAGTGGTTGATTCCATGTGTGTGTCTCTGGATACCCAGGAGAGTCTGGCTTTAAGAGAAACTATTCCACTTTATGGTTCGAGCTTGAACCCAATGAAGCGAACCATTATTCGCGAGCCGATCGACCTTGGCATCAGAAGTGTCAATGCGCTCTTAAGTTGTGGGAGAGGCCAGCGCGCTGGAATTTTTGCCGGCTCGGGAGTGGGAAAGAGTGTGCTACTGGGAATGATGGCCCGTTATACATCCGCCGATGTCGTTGTTGTAGGACTCATCGGGGAGCGCGGCAAGGAAGTTCGGGAATTTATCGAGCACGACCTCGGAGAAGAGGGGCGACGAAAAAGCGTAATCGTCGTTGAGACCGCGGAGAAGTCTCCGATTCGTCGGGCAAGAGGTGCTTATGTCTCAACTGCGATTGCTGAATATTTTCGAAAGCAAGGGAAACAAGTCCTGCTTCTTATGGACTCCCTGACCCGCTTTGCGATGGCTCAGAGAGAAATCGGAATGGCCGCCGGTGAGCCCCCAACAAGTAAAGGCTATACCCCCGGAGTGTTTGCAGGGATATCCAAGTTGGTTGAACGAGCTGGAAATTTCGGCGACGAAGGCAGTATCACCGGGCTCTACACCGTTTTGGTTGAGGGAGATGATCTCGAGGATCCGGTAGCGGATAGTGCCCGCTCTTTGCTCGATGGTCACTTGGTTCTCTCCAGAAAATTGGCAAACAAAGGCCAGTATCCGGCAATAGATGTTTTGCAGAGTGTGAGTCGGGTTATGGATCAAGTAACGGAAAAGAATCACAGTTCAGAAGCAAGACGAATTAAACAGATTCTCGCCCGGTATCAAGATAATGAAGATGCCATAAACTTGGGTTTGTATGTCCGTGGCAGTGAGAGATCGATTGATGAAGCCATTGAAAAGGAGCCACAAATTCGGGAGTTCCTGATGCAAGCCCGGGATGAGAGGGCTTCTTTTTATGATTCGAAGACAGGACTTCACGAGCTACTTAAATGAAATTTAAATTTAGATTGGAAAAAGCAGCCCAGTTCTTTTCCAGAAGGGAAACCGCAAAGAAATTGGAACTGGCAGCCTTAACCGAAAAAATGCTGGGGTTAAAAAAGGAGCTTGAAGTCTTTGAGGATGAGAACCGGAGTGTTTTCAGCAAGAACAGCCAGTTCCAAACAGTGGCAGCTCCGTGGATTAGGGTCCTAATGGAACGTGTGGATTCAAACTTGCTGTCCATCAAGCAAATCCAGACGGAGATTGAACACCTTTTGGGGCTGATGGATATGAAGAAGCAGGAGCTCTCTGCCATTTCAAAACGTAAAAAGGCACTTGAAAAAGTTAAGGAAAAAAAGTTTGCCGAATTCAAGTTGAAGCAATCACGAAGTGAGCAGAAACGGCTCGACGAAAACTATCAGATCCTGGAGTTGATCAAAGAATGATGAAGATGTTCCAACAAAAACATTTCATTCTACGCTTGGCTTCCGCCGTGCTGGTGTTTCAAGTGAGCGGGCAGGCCAGTGGGCCGGCACCCAGTATCGGAATCAATGCCATTGAGCAAAGGGAGAAGAGATTGCTTGAGCGTGAGCAAGCTCTTCAGGAACAGTTGGCACGCCATGAGAAAACCATTCAGGAACTGAAGTCTTCGCTTGAAAAAGAAAAGGCCGAGAGCGGTCAGAAGATGCGTTTGCACGAGGAGAGTTGGAAGAAAAAGCTTTCTGAACTCGAGAAGGAATTAAAAAATAAAACTGAGGCGCTGGAAAGTGCAAAAGAGCTTCAAAAGACGGGTTTTCTTGGAATTTACGACAAAATGGAGCCTAAACAGGCAGCAAAAGTCCTGGAAAGTGCTGACCTAAACATGGCCACTCAGATCATTACACAGATGAAAGCCCAGAAAGCCGCTGAAGTGTTGGCGAAAATGAACCCGGAAAGAGCCAAGCAGATTACGGAAGCCGGGCTTCTGGGGCAGAAAAAAAAGATTTCTCAAAAGGTCAAAGAAGTAACTGAGAATAGCCCGATAGCTCCCATCGGAGATTCGGAAAAAAACTAAAGAAAGGAGGTGAAAACAATGATTAATCAGATCCATATGAGACAGATGAATCCATCTTCATTTTCCATGATTGATGGCCAGTCATTGGGAATGTCGGAGACAGGAGAATTCGATTTTTTGAATTATCTTTTGGGCCTCCAGACAGATTCCATGATGGCCGATGTGGGAATGGAAGATGCGGGTTTAATCCAAGCGAACGGTTCGAAGAAGATGACGGATGCCGATCAGGCTCTTTTGGAGATCTTCGACAAGAGGGATCAGGAAAAGAATCCCCTGCTGGCTATGCAGGCTTTTTCCGGGAATCCTCTGATGTCGGTTCAGCAATCTCAAGTTGAGATACCTCTTCCATTGGATGAAAAAGGTAAAGCTGAATTTGTCGGAGTCGAGAACCATCAGAATCCTATCTCATCAAAGTCAAAACCAGAGCTAGGTTTTCTGCAGTTGGAAGACCCCCTCGCCAAAGTGGCATTTGAGGCTGCTTTGAAGACGCAGGCACAACAGCCTGAGAAAAGCGAAGGTGGCTCCTTAAAAGAAATCCAAAATGGAATGTTCCAGCAGAGAGAAAAACAAATTCAGGCGTTCCACGCCATGAGAAAAGATTTTTCTACCGGCCAAGAGAGCATTTCCAATTTGGAGAAACTTCCTGTTGAAAAAGCCAGCTTTGATTCGCTTCCAGACGAGAGCGTGGAGAAAACCAAAAGAAAATCCTCAGACCTGCTGGAGATTGGATATGGCGATTCCAAGATCGACACTTTAAATCGAGTGGACACAGTCCAGATTAAAGATGTTCAGTCGAATAAAATCACTCATGTTCCAGTCCCGGAGGTTTTCCACAAAGTGGAATCGATGGTTCATCAGGGCGGCGGAAAAATGACTCTTGTGCTGACTCCTCCGGAGTTGGGACAAGTGGAAATTCATGTAAGCACCAAAGGCAAGAACGTCGAAGTTTCTGTGAAATCAGACAATGATTTCGCAAAAATGGCGATAGAGAGCCAAGTGGCTGACTTGCAGCAATCCCTTCAGAGTCAAGACCTGAACCTTTCCAAAATTGAGGTTCAGGTAAGCCGTGAGATGGACCCATCCTTCTTGGAGAACCAATTTGCTGGATTTTCAAGACAGGGTAATTCGTATCAGCAACCAGAAGGCTATCGCCAAGACAACTCCTCAAGGAGTCCTTGGAAGATGGAGGCAGCGGAGATGGACCGACGTTCCAGCAGCATTTCCAACATAAATGTTGCTAATGCCAATCGAGCAGGTGCTCGTTGGACAGAAAGCCGGGTCGATATCCGTATTTAAGGAACTCTATGAACGAACTGACTGCTGCTTTGCCAAGCAAGCTCACTGAGATCCCTCAGGAAAGAATCAAGCCCAAGAACAGTCTGGGCAAAGATGATTTTCTGAAATTACTCATGGCTCAACTGAACAACCAGGATCCCTTGAAGCCTATGGAGCATCAGGAATTCTCCGCCCAATTGGCCCAGTTTGGGTCGTTGGAGCAATTGCAAAATATCCACAAGGGGATTGAAAGTCTCCAAGGGGGTATGGGCAATGAATCCAAGCTCTCGGCTCTCGGAATGATTGGTAAGACAATCACAGCCAACGGGAATGAAGTGGACCTCATGGAGGGACAGCCCGTGAACCTGTCTTTCAGCAAGAAAGAGGGAGTCACTCCGGTTAAAGCGCAGATTTATTCCGATCAGGGAAAAGTCGTTCGAGAGTTGGACATAAATGCGAAAACTTCTGAAGCTGGACTCACTTGGGATGGAAGAGATCAAGAGGGAAAAGGACTGCCTTCAGGAAAATACACGTTTAGAGTGCAGGGGGTGAACCCGTCAGGGCAAGCCGAAGAATTGGGAGCCAAGCTCTCTGGACGTGTAACGGCAGTGGAAATGAATGGTAATAATCCAGTTCTAGTCGTTCAAACTTCATCTGGAAGTGCAAAACTGGACTTGGCAAAAGTCAGTTCAGTCGCACAGGACAGCAAGGAAACCGTTTCGGTGCCCAACGCTGTCTCAGTAACCAAGGAGCAGTCAGTGAAACCCTTGGTTAAAGAACCGGTAATTTCTCCAAAGTTGCCGGAGCCGGAAGTCGCTTCACCTGAAGCAGCATCCGGTGAAAATGGAGTGGAAGGCCCGGAATTGGAACAGCAATGGAGAGGGTTTCCTCCCTTTGCTTCCTTTGAAAGTCTAAGACCATGAGTATCCAAGATCTATACAGAGCGGGGAGTGCTGCGATCACTCCTTCGGGTCCTGGTGCGCTGGGAGAGCGGCCTGGATTGGGCAAAGCAAACTCGAGCGCAAACCCCGAAGAGTTTCAAAAAATTCTCCGCAATGAAGAAAGTAAAGTCAGCATGTCGCAACACGCGGAAACACGCATTCGTTCTCGTGAAATTCCGTGGAGTCCGGCATTGGAAAAACGTGTGATGGATGGCATCGAGGCCCTTGAAGCCAAGGGAAGCCGGGAAGCGCTGATCCTGGCGGACGATGTCGCATTCATTGCCAATATCCGTTCTAAAACCATTGTAACGGCGATGGATAGAACGCAATTAAAAGAACGAGTTTTCACCAATATCGACAGTGCCGTTTTAGTCTAACCGGTTGAGGCTGCCACCTCGATCGAAACAAAAACTACCAAAGCTGGCCCGTGTTTTCGGTGTGATCCACCTAAAACGGAAGCTTTGGATTTCCCAGGAGGAAAACATGGGTGTTGTATCATCAATGAGTACTGCTATTTCCGGGCTTGAAGCCAATGGCCAAGCACTCGGAGTAATCACAGATAACATCGTTAACGCCAACACAACGGGATTTAAAGCTTCCCGTTCCGAATTCCAAAACATACTCGCTGAAACCAGCGGTGGTGGAATTCAGATCGGTCGGGGGGCGGGTTTGGCTGGCGTAACAAATATCCTCAGCCAAGGCTCCGTTACCCATACGGACCGACCCACCGATCTCGCTATCAGTGGAAATGGATTTTTCATTCTGAAAGGTGATGCTCTTGGGCAGACCTATACTCGGGATGGAAGCTTCCGGTTCGACAAAGACGGTTGGCTGGTTAATTTAAACGGTTATCGGGTTCAAGCTTATGAAGCGACTCCCTCCGGAGCGATTTCAGGAAAATTAACAGATATCCGCATTCCCTATAACACGATTGCAGCAAAACCCAGTGAGACCGTGCAGCTCCACGTGAATTTGGATGCCCGTGCTCCAGTGGGTGCCCCTCTTGATCTAACAAAGCCCGAGGAAACATCCCAGTTTAATACTGGAATTCAAGTATTCGATTCTGTGGGAAATGCCCGGCCTTTGACCATGTATTACAACAAGACAGCAGAAAACACTTGGGAATTCTACGCGATGACTGATGGCGGGAATTTATCCGACGGTGTTCCCGGTGAACCGAGCGTTGTGGTTCAAGGCACACTGGCATTTGATCAAAACGGCCGCTTGGAAAGTGTTTCACAAAATGTTGTGAATACAAACTTTCTGGGTGCTGTAGCGGATCAAAATCTGCAATTCAATTTCGGTGATCCAACGGATCAGTTGGGAACCGGTGAAAAAGGAACTACTCAGTATGGTTCCAAAAGCGCCATGTTCCGAAATGTTCAAGACGGTTGGGCCGCTGGTGTATTAACTGATACCAGCATCGATGCTGACGGGATTGTCCAAGGGGTTTACACAAATGGACAAAACCGTACTCTTGGTCAATTGGGGGTTGCCCGATTCGAGGCCACTGAGCGCTTGTCAAAGATGGGAGACAATCAATTCCGGGAAAGCGTGCTTTCCGGGCAGCCTCTGGTTGGAAAGCCCAATACCAACGGACGGGGCATTGTCATGACGAAGAGCTTGGAGCAATCGAATGTCGATTTGGCTCATGAGTTCGTTCAAATGATTAAAGCGCAACGCGGCTTCCAAGCGTCCGCCAAAGGAGTCACAACGGCTAACGAAATGTTGGATGAAGTTGTGAATCTGAAGAGTCGCTAATAATTGGTAGCTAAACAAACCTGGGTGGGGGCATAATCTTCCGTTGTGGGGATTATGCCCCCATTACTTATTAGGAGGATAAAAAAATGAAACAGTTAATCTTGGTTGGTCTTCTTCTGAGTTTTGCTTCCATGGGAGCCGTTCGGGAGATCACGATACAAACGGAGAAAAAAGACGATGGCGTTCACTGGATGCCTGAAAAAATAGAAGTCACTGCTGGCGAACAAGTGAAGTTTATGATTAAGCATGATCTGGAAGGGGGCTTTGACTTCCACGGATTCTTTATTCCTCAGCTAAAGGTTCAAAAAGAAGTCCACCGGCACAAAGCTGAAGAAATTACAGTTACCATTCCCAGCGACTTGAAGCCCGGAGACTACACGATTGGGTGTCATTTACACCCAACGCACAAACCGGCCACGTTGGTGGTGAAAGCAGCAGCAAAAAAATCTAAGTAAGGATGCAGATCTCGGGAAGATTCCGGTATTTTTCACCAAAATCGAGGCCGTAGCCGACTACGAATTTGTCCTCGATTTCCATTCCCAAGTAATCGAGGTTGACTTCGATTTCCCGGCGGCTTGGTTTGGAAAGAAGCGAACAAAGCCGAACCGATTTTGGAGAAAAAGCTTTCAAGTGTTCAGTGAGAAATGCCAGAGTTCTTCCCGAGTCTACAATTTCATCAAGAACAAGCAGGTGCCTTCCTTCAGGTGAAGATTCCATGTCTTTCAGGAACCTGACTGCGCCACTGCTTTTCGTGCCCGCTCCATAGCTTGCCAACCGAACAAAATCCAGTTCCATGGGGACCGTGATTTCCCGAATCAGGTCACTGCCAAAAATCATCGCACCTTTTAGAGTCACCACGACCAGAAGGCTCTCCTTGGGTCCCAAAAGCCCGGAGTAATCTTTCGAAATCTGTTGTCCCAGTTTTTTATTCAGGCTCGCGATTTGCTCTTTTGAAATAAATGGGCTCAAAGCCATTTTGTTACCTCCGCAATTTCGATAAATTCGATTTTATTTTTGCCAAGCTACCCAATCCCTTGCCTGCCAAATACTGCATGACCGGCAAGCCCCCTTGAGCGAGTACTCCAAAGTATCCCTTCTTTAAAATTGAAAATGAATCCACATGGATTTTCGCAGTGATTCGCTTTTTCTGGTCTGCTTCAAAGATCCAATTGAAAATGGAAATTCCTATTTCTGAAATGTCGTTTGAGTTCAGACGATCCAAAAGCCCCGGGATTTCATCCCCGAGAAAAAAAGTCATGTCAGGGGAGGCCGGGGCAGTCGGATTCAAAGTCAATCCGCCCTCGTGCTTAAGCAAAGTAAACGGGGCTTCATTGCCTACTTGTATGGCCAGTACCGCACCATCGTGCATAGGGCCCGCAGCTTTTTGACAAACCGGCCTTTCAAAAAAACTTCGCAAGAGCTGAAAATCAGAATTCAAAGTCATGGGGAGCTTATACACGCCGGTGGATGGGACATCAAGGAGCGGGTGTGTTTCCTGCGTTTTGTTCTTGAAGGAGTTCGGAGTAATTTCGTGCAGCTGGAGCTGGGGTTGCTTTTCCGCCCATTTCTTCCACCATCTGGGTGGGAACTTGATTGATTTCAAGAATGTTTTTTTGTCCGACTGGGATCTTTTTTGCTTGCAGCGCCTTTTCATCGAATTCGAGTCCGGGAACTCCCGCTTTGAACTGTTTCAGACTTTGGATCGATTCGTCCAGAGCTTGATTGTATTCTTCAATTTGATCAGCGTTGGACATCTGTTCCGTGTTCACTTGTCCCGATTCATCCACCCCTGAGACAATTTCATTTTGAAATTCTTCCTGTCCATATTTCCAATTGGACTTTAATTGATCGGGGTTGATCCCCACTTTATCCAGCACTTCCAACTGATTTCTTAAGTCGCGGTCATATTTATCTTCCAACTTGAGTCCCCGTTCTTTCACTTGAGTCCCTTTGCCTTTGTCATCTTTTTCAATTTTAGGGTCTACGGCACTCCAAGCTACTTGGGCCATTTGGTTGCATTTCTGCACTTTCTCTTTCAGAGCTTCTTGTTCAGATTTTTTTTGGTCTGGATCTTTAATCTTCTCGATTTCCTGGCTTTCATTTTGGGCCCAGCTTTCGCAATTGGCGACAGATTCAGCCAAAGAGCCTTCCCCATCGTTAAAGATTCTTCTCTGGGAAAGATTGGCAAGGGTGGAATCCCAGAGTGCTTTGGAAGCTCTAGCAACAGCTTCACGGTAAAAAGTCAGATTGCCCATGGCTTTTGTATCGTTTTCAGCGCCAGGATCCTTGGCAGCGCGTTCAACAGTTTTAAAAGCCTCAAGCCCTACTTCTTCAATGGCTTCTTTGACGTCAGGCCTCAAAGACACTCTAGCTACGGGGATAGTTTCATCTGGCTTTTTCGGATCAGGTTGAACTTCCCGGGTTTCCTGCTTGAAAATGGAAAAATACCGGACCCCTTTTTCTTTTTCCCGTTTCTTTTGTTGCTCCGGATCCTCATCCTTCTTGGAGTACTCGGTATGTTTTTCATAGACAGCTCTTTCCAGCTGTGAAGAGCCACCACCTGCTGAAATGCCACCGTGGGAAGAAATAAAAGGATGAAGAATTCTGTTTTGAGCTTTGGGATCGTTTGGGTTTTGTTGTTTTGCTTGCTCATCGGGTGTCTTGTAAGAAGCGTCGTGGTAGGTGAGGGCACTCTGAAAGGAGTTTCCATCATCCCGGTTAAACTGGGTCTTTTGCCCGCCTTGAACCACTTTTCCGGTGGGATCTTTGCTCTTTCCAGCGACGTTTTGATCTTGGGTAAATTTGATAAATCTATCGATATAGCTCTTTAGAGACCGGTTGTTTTCCTGCTCAGAGTTGTACTGAATGGCATTGGATTTTGAGGTGGTTTCAGCGCAGAGCAGGTTTGTAAAAACCCAAGCGCTCAAGAGAATCTGTGTAGTAAACCGACTCACTTTGTACCCCTTCCTCAGTTCTTTTAATAAGCAATCCAAATGCCTGAAAAAAGGCTGAAAAAGTCAATGATTTCAATGGGCAAGAAGCGTCGCTCTGGGTAGGTTTTGGTGTGTTCAATCCGTCTACAACCACCTGTCTAATCCGTAAACACCAAAGGGTACGGCTTTACTTTTGTGGGTTCTCTAGAGCCAAGACTTTTTTGATTGTTTCCAAGTCCAATGGGACAGTGACAGATTTTCCGTTGATGAAAATGGCAGGCGTTCCTTGTATCCCCAGCCGAATGCCCAAATCGATGTCCTGTTTTACCTGATCCAAAGAACTTTCGGAGCGCAAACACTCATCAATTTCTGCGCTTTGAAAAACCGGAGCCAATTTTTTGCGAACAACATCCCAACCCTCCTCCAACTGTTGTTCATCAAGATGCATGAAGACTAAATCGTGATATTCCCAAAACTTCCCTTTTTGGTTGGCACAAACTGCCAATCGGGCCAGAGAGCAAGCGTAGGGGTGCATGTTATGCTCAACCAACGGGTTGCAAGTTTTGTCTAGAGGAAAATGTTTAAAGACAACCAGCAGTTCATTTTTAAATGAAGGAAGTAGAGTATGCAGACCAAAAGCAGTCTTTTTGCAGAAAGGGCACTGAAAATCACTGAAGATAACCATTTTTACTTTTGCATCTTGATTCCCGTAAACACCATCTTTAGGGCTTGTTGAGATTTCTTGAACCGGGATTTGAGACCATTTTGAAAAAAAGATCGCAGCACTATCCTTTTTGGGACTTGATTGACCTTCTTTCATCTCCATCCAAGACGGTAAAAAAACAATCATTGCCGAAAAAACAGCCGTTGAAGTAAGAGCGATGAAAACCTTTGAAACGGAAAACCCTTTTAACGACCATGGCCCTCTTCCCCAAAATAAATTTTGAATAGGGTGTGTTTTGTGTTCCAACTTGATCGTTCTGTAATTGGCCACCAAATGGCCTAAGTTTGCAAAATAGGTCAGGATACAGACCAAACAGAAGCTGCCCAGAGTCAACCACTGAACTCCTATCAGCAACACCAGATCAATCAGAAGGGCAAGTGAACTTAACCAAGCTAAAAACCGGTTCATTAAACGAAATGTTGGATTTTTAGGAGGAAAAAAAATCCCTGATACAAAGAGGAAAAAAAAGTAAATCGCACCAATCGAAGCCAGAGGCATCCCGGAGACTTCTGAAAATTTGGAAACATTTACGATGTCACAATCAGCCAGTCTTCCAAAGGAACAAAAACTAGAGGAATCTTGGATTCCTAATTTTACTCGGGTATGATGCACTAAAAGGTAAAGGCTTAACACAATACCCAAAAGAGCAGATCCCAATTGGAAGTAATGAAGCCGGCGAATTTTTTGCTCAATGGGTTTCACAAATTCGATTATCGTTGAAACCGGGAAGGCAGGCAAACTGATTTGACCACTTCAAAGAAAAATGAAAAAGACCAGTTGATGGATTGGCAGGAAATTGAAACTCAATTTAAGGCTCTGTCTGCCGCCCACAGCCCTGCTCGACAAAGAATTCTATCCGATATTTTTCGGTCGGCTTTAAAGTTGACCCAAGACAGCCCCGGAACTTTGAATCTGAAGATTTCATCTTCCGTTTTGAAAGAATTGAGGTATTCCTTCAAAAAGTTCGCGCCTTATAAACACCATCCCAAAATTACCATCTTTGGCTCAGCTCGCGTTGCTCCTGACAAGCCGCTTTACCGCATGGCGAAAAAGTTTGCAGCGGAAGCGGTGAAACGCAATTACATGGTCATTACGGGCGGAGGGCCCGGAATCATGGCAGCTGGGAACGAGGGAGCTGAAAAGCACGGGTTTGGACTGAATATTCGTCTGCCCGTCGAACAATCGGCCAATCAATTCATTGATGCTGAGAGACACCTGATTAATTACAAGTATTTTTTTACGAGAAAACTTTTCTTGGTGAAAGAAGCAGCAGCTTTCGCTTTTTTCCCGGGGGGATTTGGTACTTTTGATGAAGCCTTCGAAGTTTTAACTCTTCTTCAAACAGGAAAGACCAACATGATCCCTGTGGTGTTTATGGAACCCAAGGGATTTGGATTTTGGGCGCCACTAGTGAAGTTCATGAAAGAGGTGATGCTCAAGAAGGGATTCATCTCCAAGAGTGATCAGTCTCTTTATCATGTTTTCAATACGGAAGAAGATGCACTGGATCATATCGCTCATTTCTACAGAAACTACCATTCCATGAGGTTTGTAGGGGATAAACTCTCTATCAGGATAAAGAAAGAGCTTTCAACAGCCCATTTGAAGAAGGCCAATCAGCTCTTTCCAACCCTGACTCATTTGGGAAAAATTGTGGCCAGTAATGCGATGCCCGAGGAAGAGAATGAGCCCGATATTAATTCACTTCCGCGCTTGGTTTTTCCTTTTGACAGGAAGGATTTCGGAAGTCTGCGTTCGCTCATCGACTTCATCAATGATTGCGAGTTATAATTGACTCTAAATGAACAAGCTTCGCCTTTTTTTATTTCCTGATACAGGTATCGAAGAGGAAGCTTGTATCAGAGCCTGTGTTTTAGAACTGCAAAAATCCTTTTCCATCGAGGAAGTTAGGGTAGGGAGAAGGGAAAAAGGTTTCTTTAAGAAAAATAAATCTTCCGAATTGTCCTGGATTGTTTCAAAAGATTGGCAGGGAGCTCTGGATTATTTGGCAGCGTTTTCAGCGAAATCTAAAATTTTTGTTTCAGTATTGTCCAATCAAAGCCGGAAACTTTCACTCTGGGAAACTTGGTATCAATCGTTACACAGGGTTATTCCTGCCAACATAAAACTCTTAGCCCATAGCCCTTTGAGTTATCGCTTTTTAAAAGAATTGGCAGGGATGCCGGATTTACAATTGGAACAACTTCCTTTTCCAGTTCCGACCCCTTCTTTTGGGAAAAAACAGAGCGCTTTCACTGTCGGGGCCTATGGTTCGTTTGTTCCAAATAACAACCTTCATTTTCTTCTAACTGTGGGGCACTATCTTGCTAAAAAAGACAGAACCATTCAGTTGAAACTCTGGGGCCAAGGCCCCTTGTCCCAACATTTGGTTCAGCTTGCAAGAGACTTGGGACTTGAGGAGCAGGTGCATATCATTCCCAGTTCGAGCTCCTCTCCGCCAGAGTTTTGCGATGTTTCCCTTTATTTTCCCCACAGAAATGATCATTTTGGATCGCTGCTGATGGCTGCTTCGGTGGGTGCGGTTCCCATTTGTGGTAAAATTCCCGGAATTGAGAGGTACGTAACTGATTCTGTAAATGGATTTGTCTTTGATTCGGAGGAAACCCGATCCATTGCTGAGTTAATCCTCTCTTTAAAAAATCATCCTTATCTTTGTCAGCAAATGGGGGCTCAGTTCAAGAAAGATGTTTTTAAAAACTTCTCGATTGAACGGGTTTCGGAACAATATTTAAGTTTGATGAATGGCAATGTTTATCAAATTCGAAACTATATCAGGCACGCTATATGAATCAGTCTTCGGTAGACACAATCAAAGTGGGTTCAGGAATTAGGGGATTTCATCTTTTTCTAGCCTTGATTGCTATAACTGTGGGGGGTGTTTTTTGGTCGTGGGCCAGTGACCAGGCGCGGGTAAAAAAAATATTATCTGGGCTTCAATTTTTAAATGTCCAAACGATCGAGATCGAAACTGAATGGCCTTTGGAAGCAAATCAAGTCAAGGCCTGGGTTTCATCGCTTCAAAATGAAAATATTTTATTAATAAATTCGGAAGAAGTGGTGAGATCCTTGCAATCCCGTCCGTGGGTTGATTCGGTGTCCATTAAAAAAGGTTACCCCAATCGCCTCTTTGTTTCTTTGGCATCAAGAAAGCCGCAAGCTTTGATCGTTCAAAAAGGCCAACCTTGGTTTATTGATCCAAAAGGCCAACTGATTGAAAGAGCGACTCCGACTCTGCTGAAAGGTTTGGAGTTGCCGTTCCTCTCCGTTGAAACCACTCAAACAAAATGGAATGTTGGAGAGGTCCTTGCTGAGTATGAAAAATTGAAGAAACAATCCCAGGGGAAATTTTCAGTTTCTCAAATTGTTTTGGGAAAATTTCCTTATTTCAAAACCTATCTTTCACAACCGAAGATTGAAGTTTGGTGGAGTTATGAAAATTGGGAAAACCAATTAAAAAACTTGATCGCCCTCATTGACAACCCGCCGAGTCAAGCTGGACAACTTCGGAGAATTAATTTGGTTTTTCCAAAAAAAGCTATTGTCAGCTCTGCAATTTCCCACTAAAGTTGGCGTTAGAACTCTTATTACGTGTAAGAGCCCTATCTAATTAGATTTAAGAAGTTTAAAACCGCTGTAGATTTTCCCGTTTCTTTCTTTATATGGAAAGAGCGGGCATGGAGAAAGCAACTATGTCAGGCTTCCTCAAAGCTCCTAAGCAAGCGGAGACAGTTGTTGGGATTGATTTTGGCACGACCAAAATATGTGTTGTGATTGCCAAACCCAAAGCGGATGGCTTGGAGATTGTGGGAGTCGGAAAACACCCCTCGCATGGTATTCGAAAAGGCGTTGTAGTTAACATACCTGCCACAGTGGATGCGTTAAAAAAAGCGATCGAAATTGCGGAGTTGATGTCGGGTTGCTCGGTTAGACAGGCTATCTGTGGAATCGCCGGAAGCCATATCAAAGGATTTAATAGCACGGGCGTAGTCGCCATAAAAAACAAAGAAGTAACGGCATTGGATGTCGAGCGGGCTGTGGATGCGGCTCGAGCCGTGGCTATTCCATTGGACAGGGAAGTTCTTCACGTCATTCCCCAGGAATTCACTGTAGACGATCAGGAAGGAGTACACGACCCAATCGGCATGAATGGAGTTCGATTGGAATCCAAAGTACACATCGTTACGGGTGCTGTTTCCTCGGCCCAAAACATCATCAAGTGCGCGAATTTAGCTGGAGTCCAAGTCACCGATATCGTTTTGGAGCCTCTTGCAGCTGCTGAAGCTTGCTTAACCCCCGATGAAAAAGAATTGGGAGTTGCATTGGTTGATATTGGAGGCGGAACCACCGATGTTGCTCTATATTCCAAAGGCAGCGTAGTTCACACGGGTGTGATTTCCATGGGCGGGAGCCATATTACCAACGATGTGGCAGTGGGATTGCGTTGCTCCATACAAGATGCAGAGCAGATAAAAATGAGTTCAGGCTGTGCCATGAGCTCGCTTCTTCCGTCAGACCAGCTTATTGAAGTGCCTTTGGTCGGAGGCCGTAAGTCGCGTGAGATTTCTCGAGCTGTTCTTACAAAAATCATCGAGCCTCGCGTCGAAGAAATCCTGTCTTTGGTTGGCCAAGAAATTTCAAATAGCGGCTACAAGCACCTTCTCTCCTCCGGTGTTGTCTTAACGGGTGGGCCGTCTTTAATGGAAGGTATTACCGAATTAGCAGAATTTACTTTTGAACTCCCTGTGCGTCGTGGAGCTCCCAATCATCTCAGTGGATTGGTGGACGTGGTTAGTTCCCCTCTTTACTCTACTGCAGTCGGGTTGCTCATGTACGGTATGAAGAATCAGATGGGCGTCCAAGTACGAACTCATGAGCTTGGAACTGTTTATGAGAAAATGCTGACCAAAATGAAGGGTTGGCTGGGAGAAGTTTTTTAGAAACGAGATCACTCAACAAATGAAGGAGAGGCCATGTTTGAAATCGTAGAAAAGCAATCACCCCTTGGCGCAAAAATTAAAGTGGTAGGGGTTGGCGGTGGTGGAACTAATGCGATCGCTACGATGATTAATTTAGGGTTGAATGGCGTCGACTTCATGGCGGCCAATACTGACAACCAAGCCCTCATTCACAATCCTGCTCCCGTGCATATTCAACTCGGTAATGAATTAACCAAAGGATTGGGGGCAGGGGCTAATCCGGAAGTCGGTAAAAAAGCTGCGTTGGAAGATTGTTCGAAAATCGCAGAAATGCTTCAAGGCGCAGACATGGTTTTTATCGCTGCTGGAATGGGGGGCGGTACCGGTACTGGAGCTGCTCCAGTGATTGCCAATATTGCCAAAGAAGCCGGAGCCCTGACTGTAGGTGTGGTTACCAAACCATTCAACTTTGAAGGAAAAAAGCGAAAGAAGAATGCTGAGGCTGGGATTGAGGAGTTAAAAAATGCGGTCGATACTTTGATTTGTATTCCCAATCAAAGACTTCTCTATATTGCCAATGAAACCACGACCATGCTTGATTGCTTCAAAAAAGCGGATGAAGTTCTCTATCAAGCAGTAAAAGGGATCTCCGACTTAATCAATATTCGGGGCTTGGTGAATTTGGATTTCGCGGATGTTAGAACCGTAATGTGCAACAAAGGGTTGGCCTTGATGGGAACGGGTTCCGCAAGTGGCGAAAACAGAGCTATCGAAGCTGCCCGAAAAGCTATTTCCTCTCCTCTGTTGGAGGATGTTGCGATTCAGGGAGCCACCGGAATTATCATCAATATCACTGGGGGAGCAGACCTCACTTTGTTTGAAGTGAATGAAGCCTCTTCTTTGATTACTGAGGAAGCGCATGAAGAAGCAGAAATCATCTTTGGTTCCGTAATCGATGAGTCTCTTAAAGATGAGGTGCGAGTCACGGTGATTGCCACAGGCTTCAACCCTCCTCAGAAGCAAGAAGCCCACATTCCAGAAACTCGGACTCAAGAAACGTCTCAACCTGCTTCAATGCAGCTTTCCGAGGGGCCAGTATCCAAGAACGTGGTCCCGCCCCCGGTTCAAAAGCAGGAAGGCGTAGCTCCCTCTTTAACTTCTGCTCAGCAACTCGCTCGAGAAATCGGGAAGAGGTATTTTCAAGCGGAAGAGTATGACATACCGACTTTCTTGCGGCGTCAGCACGATTAAGAGGAATCGTTACTTGGTGAAACTTATCTTGATTGGGCTCACAGTTCTTTGTGGGCCCATTTTTGCGTCCTCCCGTGCTGGGCATCACCATTCGCTGGAGCACCGAGGCCGTTCGTCCTCCCGTTTTTCTGAAAAATCGAGGCGGGAAGAGGCAAGAGCGAAAGTGGAAGTCGTTTCAGTTTCTGCCAAGGATTCCGAGGAGCTAATACAAGGTATCGATAAGCTTCTACGCGACGTCTACCAAATCAACGCCGGTAGAACGCTTCTTTCGCCTACCAATTAATGTAAGGGATTTCCCTGTCTGGAGTGGCGACACTGATTTCCACTCTTCTGTTCTTTGCTCGAGCTTCAGGAGTGTTTTCTTCTGCAATGGGGGTCGTGTTCCCATAAACTCCCATGGAAATCTTTGAGCGTGGGAAAAGAGTACCATCGATCAAAAAGCGAACAATGTTGTAGGAGCGTTGTGTGGATAAATCCCAAGCCTCTTTTTCGTTTTTATTTCCTCGATTCAACAGTTCTCCGCTGTCCGAGTGCCCTTCGACTTGAATGGGAAGGTTAAGAGCTCCCAACCGTTTTCCCAATTCAGCCAAAAAGGGAACTTGGTTTCTTCTCAATTTGGCGCTTCTGGGAGCGAAGAGCATGGCTTCTCCCAAACGAATCTTGAAACCGAGAGGAGTTTTAAGCACTTCAACATCTTCCTCCGCAGTCGCTACTCCAGTGGCTCTTTCAAAAACACCCCGAATTTGCTCCGCCATTCTTCTAAGCATGGCTTCTTGATCCTTGGAAACTTGATTCTCTTCGACCGGGGCGGGGGATTTCGAATGCATATCAGCGGGTTTATCAAAAGGAGTAAACGGAGCCCCTTTTTGGGGAAAAATACTGCCGGCTTGGCTAAAGGATTTCTGAATGCTTTCCACCGCACTTTTGTACTTTTCTTTGTCCGTAGTGCTAAGAGCGTACATCACTGTAAAGAAGGCAAAAAGAAGCGTAATAAAATCAGCATAAGAAACAAGCCACCGTTCCAAATTTTCATGTTCCTCGTGGTGTTTCTTTTTAGCCATAGAAATTAGCCTTTAAGCTGCTTTACTGGCTGGAGCACCCGCTTCGCTTCCAGCTTCTTTGCCGTGTTTGCCGTGGGAATCAACCAAGTTGTGTAACCGATCCTCAATAAGACGTGGGTTTAAACCAGCTTGAATTCCCAGAAGACCCGTGGAAATAATTTCCATCTCTTCAACTGCGTATTTGCCGATTTTTTTGGCTTTATTTCCCATGGGAATAAGAATCAGGTTTGCCAATCCCACTCCGTAGACAGTAGCCACGAAAGCAACCGCAATACCCGATCCGAGTTTGCTTGAGTCAGAAAGATTTCCCATCACATGGATAAGTCCTAGTACGGCTCCAATAATTCCAACGGTTGGAGAAAAACCGCCGCCTGTTTCGAAAACTTTTCCGACAGCATTTGCATGCTCTTCTGACTTGAAAATCTTCTCTTCCATCATTTCCTTCAAAACGATGGGATCATAGCCGTCGACAATCTTTCTCAAGTTTTGCGCAAAGAACGGATTTTTAATTCCTCCGACTGATTTCTCCAGAGCAAGAAGCCCTTCTTTCCGGGCGATGTTGGCCAAATCCACAATTTCGGCAATCAGGCCACTGAAGTCTGGAGCTTTCCCAAGAAAAATTTTGGGAGTTAATTTGAGGGCCCCGCTGAACTCTTCAGCAGTGCAGGCCAACATCGTAGCACCCAAAGTTCCCCCGAAAACAATCAAAGCTGCAGTAGGTTGGGTGAGGGCACTTAAATGAAGGCCTTCGATTGCGGCTCCCCCGATCACAGCGAATAATCCAAGAAATAATCCGACCATTGAAACTATCATGATGCTTTCCGAGCCTCCCAATGTGTAGATGAAATTCTGCGCTTGTACTCCATGAAGGCGTCAACGATCTCCTCAACGGAATTTTTGACGACCAATTGAAGACCGCTTGTAAGAGTGATGACAGTATCTGGAGTGGCTTCGACCGTTTGAATCAGTTCGGGATTCAAGAGAATTGAAGACCCATCGAATTTAGTAATCCGAATCACTCTTTACCTCCAGCACCCTTATCGGAAGACAGGGGCCTACTCTTGATAGAAACCCAAGTCTTTCTTGAGACTCAAAACTTATCGGAATTTTTCTTGAGAAACTGTGCATCAAGAAATACCTTGATTTGCCTCTGATTTGCCCTTACCGTTTCCCGGGTAACAATATGAAAATCTATACAAAAACGGGCGACACAGGGACGACGGGTCTGTTAGGTGGGACGCGCGTTTCTAAGGGTGCTCCTCGGATCGTCGCTTATGGGGAAATAGACGAGCTAAACGCTTGTATAGGCGTCATTCGAGCTGAGACCCCCCATATTCCCTTAAAAAATGCTTTGGGAGAGGTTCAGAACCATCTTTTCACGGTAGGGGCTCAGTTAGCCTCACCGGGCTCAGATCCAAAGATTGAACGGATTACGGCTGCCCACACCGAGAGTCTGGAGCGGCAGATAGATGCGATGCAGCAATCCTTGCTTCCGCTCAGGAATTTTATTTTGCCAGGCGGCTCCAAGACCGCTGCTTTGCTCCATTTGGCCCGGACCATTTGTAGAAGGGCGGAAAGAAGCATGGTTCTTTTAAGTGAGCACCCAGAGGAACCCGTGGATATGTGGGTCCTTATGTATATCAACCGCCTGTCAGATTACCTTTTTGTGATGTCCCGGGTGGCCAACCAGCTCGAAAACATTCAAGACATTCCTTGGATTCCCCAAAAATCCTAAAAAAATAGAAAATCAAGTTTCAGCGGGCTTGACTGGTTTCTGCTCCTCATTTTAATAATTACTCAGATGAGAAAGTATGAATCCAACGCCTAATTATACAAAAGTTAAATCCCAGCTTCGGGGACAGGACAACAGCACCGAACGCTTTTGGCTTTTAGCGGAGACTTTCAAAGCCTTGGGGGATCCGACACGGGTTCAAATCGTTTGGGCTCTCACGCATGGCGAACTTTGTGTGACGGACATTGCCAATTTACTTTCTGTATCCGCATCGGCCATCAGCCACCATTTGAGAACTCTTAGAAATTTAAGATTGGTGAAAATTCGAAGAGATCACCGGACACTTTTTTATTCCTTGGACGATCAACACATTGAGAATCTCTTGGAAGAGGGCATGGAACACGTGGAGGATTTGATTTTGTGAGCCGAATTCTCTTCATCCTCATTTTTTCTGTTGTGCCCCTCATGGCAACCTCAGACCCCAATGCTCTGACTGTGCATTTGTTGAACTATATTGCGTCGGATTACTCCGGGGCTGTTTCTTCAAAAAATTCGGTCCTTGATAGTTTTGAATATGAGGAGCAGCTTGAGTTTTCTCAAAAAATCCTCAATCAAATTCGAGCGAACAAGGATTTGAACAAGACGAGCTTTGAGGCTGAAGCTGTGCAATTGCAAAAAATGGTTTTTGAAAAAGCTCATCCGGAAAAAGTGAAAAAATTGGCCGAACAAATGGCTGAGCAGTTGGTTCAAAGAACCGGGATTTCGACAAAGCCTGAACACTCCATTGACTTGGTTTCTGGAAAAAAACTCTACGAACAGAATTGTTATCAGTGCCATGGAGCCGAAGGCCATGGCGATGGCCCCTCCAGTGGTAATTTCGATCCCCGGCCTGGAAATTTTGCTTCCAACAAGCTTCAAGGGAAGGGCCCATTTCATTTCTACAATGTGATTAAAATGGGCGTTCCGGGAACTGCAATGGCCTCCTTTGATTATTTGACGTCCGAGGAAATTTGGAACTTGTCCTTTTACGTTTCCGAACTGCAGAAAGGCAATCGTTCCACTTTGTCTCCGGAAAATCAGAGTTTCCTATTGAAAGCGCATCAAGCCCTTGAACTCTGCTTGTCGGCTTTCCAAAACAAAGAATGGGATAAAGCAAGAAGCTTTGCCATATCGGCCTACTTGGATGGAATAGAACCTCTGGAACCCAAACTGAATTTGAAGGATCCTGAGTTCAAAGCAAAGTTGGAGCGAGCTTTGATGGACATCCGAAGACGGGTCGATAATGGGTCCTCAGAGAGAGAGTTTGCTTCCCTGGTGACTGGTACGCAGAACCTGCTGGACCAAGCTGGAGTCCTCATTGCGCACGACAACCCGTCCTTGTGGTTTACTTTCTCAGTGTCCTTCGGAATTTTTCTTCGAGAAGCTTTTGAAGCTGCCCTTTTGCTGATCACTTTGTTGGGAGTGGTTCGGACTTTTGGAAACCGTTCTGCAGTGCTTGCTGTTCACGGGGGATGGGGATTGGCAGTCGCCCTCGGCTTAACGGCTTGGTTTGTTTCGGGATGGGTGTTGGTATTGACGGGAGCTCAAAGAGAATTGTTGGAAGGAGGAGTCTCTCTTTTTGCAGTTTTCATCCTTCTTTATTTTGGAATCTGGATGCACCGAAAATCTGAAATCGGCAGGTGGCGAAATTTCATGAAAGAAATGGTCACACTGGCCAAGGAGAGAAAAAACATCCTGATTTTAGGAGGGATCGCTTTTATCGGAGTTTTTCGCGAGGTGTTTGAGACGATTGTTTTCCTAAGAGCGCTTTTGCTCGAAGCTGGTGGAAATCACCAGATGGCATTAGCTTTGGGAGTTTTGAGTGCTTTTATTTTGGTTCTGGTCCTAAGTTGGTTGAGTGTGAAACTGAGTGCCCGCCTTCCAGTGAGACAACTGTTCATGGTTTCATCCTGGATCATGTTCTTTCTAAGCTTTGTTCTTCTTGGCAAAGGAATTCATGCGCTCCAAGAAACCGGATTGATTCCAGTCACAGAATTGGGACTCGGTATTCGTTGGGATGTAGTGGGGCTTTATCCCTTCTATCAAACGTTGGGGGCTCAGTTTGCTTTGGTGTTGCTTCTTGTGGTCATCAAGTACTGGGATTCGAGAGCGCTTGTCGGTCAAGCCAGAGAGTCATTAAGCTGAAAAATAAATTCTTTTCGATATCATTGTGAGGCTCATGAAAACCTCCCGGAATGATATTTAGAATCTTATCTTTACTCCCCAAACTCTTTAACAGTTCGAAACTGCCTTCGAGTCTTATGATCTGATCCAAAGAGCCATGGAGAATCAAGACGGGGAGACTGATTTTACTGGCGATGGAAGTTAGTTTAGGGAGATGATTCAAAATAGCATTTCCTTGGTTGAGAGTAGTGGTGTGACAGCAGAGGGGATCTTCCAAAAACGCTTTAATAGCTTCCGGATCTTTTGAAATGGCTGCTTTATTGCTCGTTCCAGTAATCCGAAGGGTCGGTAGGACTTTTACCAATTGGCGTCCAATCGCAATCGCCCAAGGACTAATCGCACCTCCCACCTGATAGGCGGGGGCGCTTAAAATACAGCCCGAAAAAGCCCTTTGATAAGAGGCAAGAAAAGTCAGGGCAACAGCGCCCCCCAAACTGTGTCCATATAAGTAGAGAGGAAGGGGCTCGAGCTCTCTACTTATCCACCGATAAACAGTACCGACGTCGTCAACGTAATCATTAAACTCGCGAATCCACTGCCTTCTGCCGCCACTTCGCCCGGCACCCCTCAAGTCAAAACGAACGACTGCATAGCCCGAATTCAAAAGAGCCTGTTCAGTACCCAAGTGCCTTCCTGAGTGTTCACTGAGACCGTGAATCATAAGTACACGGCCTTTCGGGGGGGCTGTCTTGGGGATGCTCGACCAAACTGCCAGCTTCTCCACTAACAATGGCTGCATAAAAAGTTATTCGTTGGTTGTTTCTTGATTGGCTTCTGTAGAAATGTCTGACTCCTGAGGAGCCGCCGATTCACTTGAAACCTTTCGTGCTTGGTCTTGAGGAAATGTTGATCCTACTGGAAAAATATAATACCGAATTGTCCCGGAATATAATTTACCGTCCGTTTTTGAACCATTATAGAGAACTTCACTTCCCGTAGCGTTTCCAAGAACCAATTTAATTTTTTCTTTTGCGGAGAATTTGGTTTTTTCTTCGGGCTTCAAGCGGAGATTCACTGGAGGGGCTTCATCAATGACCACTTTGACCCAAGTAAGCTCTTTGGGATTCACTTCAAGTTCGTGGCCAGTTACAGCAGATGGCTTTGCAACCGGGGCACTGGTTTCCGCAGGACCTTGAACAGGAGCCACCGGTGATGGACTTTCCGGAGCATTTGCCGGTTCTCGCGAAGTCTCTTGAGTTTCAATCGTTGCTTCCTGCACAGGCTGTGTATTTGTCTGAGCAGAAGGGTCCAGCGCAGCTACGGTCTCAACAGAAGTTTGTTTTCCCAACTGAATCAACCAAACGGAACTTGCCAGAAAAACAACACCCACCAAGGAGATCAGGATTGGTTTAATTTGTAAAACTTTTGGAGCAGTGCTGACTTCCTTTAAAGGAGTTTTCGAAATTTCAGAGGTTTCTGCAGGAGAGGAAGAGGGAACCGATGAAACAACAGAAGGAGCCGTTTCTTCGAGGTACCTTTGGTAAACTTGAGCTCCATTCAGGCCTATGTATTTTGCATAAGCAGTCAGAAACCCTTTAACAAAAGGCTTCGCGGGAAGGGTTTTCCATTTGCCTTCTTCCATTAGTTTCAAATTATGGACCGGGATCTTGGTAACAGAAGAAATATCAGAAAGGCGGATCCCTTTCTTTTCGCGTTCAGCTTTTAGAAACTCCCCCAAGGACTGCATATCCCAGTTTTACAGCATATGGGGTAGATGCGCTAGGTTTAATTAGTGAAGAAATTTAAGGACTTCCTGGGATCTATCTACGTAGGGACCCACTTTGTGGCGTTGAACCAGCTTTTCCAGTTCATTTTTGGCCATGTTTCGTTGCCCCATTTTCATAAGAGCCAACCCTAATTTGTAGTGGCTTTCTTCATAGAGAGGGCAAGTTGAGAGCGAGCGATTATAGTACTCGACCGCTTTGGGGAATTTCTTTTCTTTTGCGTAAATGTCTCCCAAATTCTTATTCGCCAAACAAAAATCAGGCAGGATATCCAAGGCTTTTTGGTGATAAACCTTGGCTTTGGTCAGATTGCCCAAACGAAAATAAGAATAGCCCATGTTCGTGAGAGCATTTTCAGGGGTTACATAAGTATCAGATTTAAGCGCCCGATCAAAAAAACCAACTGCTTCTGAAAAACGATCCTCCCGATTCATCAAAACCCCCAAGTTGTTCAGAACCTCGGGATAGTCAGACTGCTTTTTAAGGGCTTGATTGAAAGCTTCTTCGGCTTTGGGAAAGCGCTTGGTCTCCATGTAAATAATACCCAAGTGGTTGTAGGCTGGAGCAAAGTCGGAGTCCGTTTGAATGCTTTCCAAACAATACTCTAAAGCCTTTGAGAAGTTGCGCTGAGCAAACATGTCTGAAGAAAGTTGCAAGTAGAGTTTGGCTTTGTCTTTTTCTTTGGTGGAGTCGGAAAAGTGGCTACAGGCACCCAAAACGGCTATCCAAACTAAGAGGCCTATGAAACGAATCAACCTGCTCATAGACTCCAGTATAGCCTACCCCTCTTCCAAGTTCTACGGGGTTTTGGGAGCATTCAGAGTCTGTACATGATGCGTTATTTGAGCTTCCTAGCAGGCTGCTAACAAGCGTCTTTGAGGGAGAAGCGCAACGAGACCCCTGCGAGCTCAATGGTGTCTCCATCCATTAATTCAACTGGGCCCAGAATTTTTCTGCGGTTTAAAAAAGTGTTTTCAGAATCCTTTGAAACGGCCTCAACCCAAAGAGAGGTTTTTCTGCGAAAAATTCGGATGTGTTTACCCAGGATCTCGCTTCGATCTCCCAAATTAAAATGGCTTTGAGAAGAGCTTCCAATCAGAGTTTCATCTGAATAGAGGAAAAACTCTTTGGGGGCTTTCTCATCTACTAGTTGAACCCGGCCCACTCGCAGGGGAATTCGACAATTTCTGCAGTAACCCAGTTGAGATTGGGATTCAGCAAATCCGCAGTAGTCACAAAAAGTACAGGAAGGGGGATAAAGTGTTTTCGGCAAAACCGCCAGCTCTACCGGTGCAATTGCTTTTGAGTTTCTGAAGGGCCAAATCCCTTTTTTTGTTAGCTTGTTTAATTCATCTCTAACTTGTCTTGCCTTTTGGTAACGTTTAAGGGGATCTGGATCCAGACATTTCTTGATAATTTCCACGAGTCGGGGATCGTGGGCGCTTGCTTCCAATAATGAAAAATCACCCAGCTTGGGGGTTTCGCCGATGGCAATTTCGAACAAGAGGGCTCCAAGACTGTAAACGTCTCCAGCGGGAGTGAACTTGGTATTCTTTTGCAGAAAATCCGGGGGAGTATACCCTTCTGATTCAAAAAGGAGGGGGTCTTTGTCCGAAACGTGATAAAGAGTTCCGAAATCAATCAGCTTTACTCTGGAACTGATACCGTCCAGCATCACGTTCTGAGGTTTCAGGTCGCGATAGATGTAACCCTGTTGGTGGATGATTTCCAAGGCGTCGGCTATTTCTCTTCCTAAATAAATTAACAAACCGTCTTCTACTGCTCCCCCATTTTGCTTTTTGTAATCCTCAATGGCTTTGGTCAGCTCTTTCCCATTGATGAATTCCATGACCAAATAGAAAGACTTGTTTCTCTCGAAATATTCAAAGCCTCTTGGAAATGCCGGGTGTTTTATTTTTCTCAGAAACTTTGCTTCGCGTTTGAAAGCCTTCAGGAGCTGGGTTTTGAATTGGTCGTAGGATGCCTGGTCCAGCATTTGCTTAATCAAAACTGGTTTCTCGTTGTCTTTTCTCTGGGCGCGAAAAGTAGCGCCAAATCCACTTCGAGCGACTGCCTCTTCTATTAAGTAGGAGTATTTGGCCTTGATTCGCTCTCCGGGAGAGAGCAACCCTTGGCCTGCATCTTTGACAGAATCAAATGAAGATTGTCTGAGCTTTCTGGCAACTTGGACTTGGGAGAGCGTATCTCCACAGGCTTCGCAAAAGAGGGAGCCCGCCACGTTGGTCGCTTGACAGGACGGACATTTTTGCACGATACCAACCCCTCTTTGATGCCCCGAAAAATTCTTACACTAAGAGCCGAGTTTTCTTTGCTTCATCCTTGATTGTTGCCAAGTTATCGGAGACCGATTTTCCTTGTTCCAGATCTTTGGACAATTGTCCCAAAGCCTTGGTGACTTTGGCTTGACCCAAATTAGAGGCAATTTTCGTTGTATTCTCAATCAGCCTTGTGGCTTTTGCTTTGTCACCGCTGTTGATGCTGGCTTGAATTTGTTCTCCATTCAAGTGAACTTGGAGCATTTGAATAGCACGAAACACATCCGGGTCGATTTGACCTAAATCACTTTCTCTATCAGACGTTTTCACTTTGATGCTGGATGTTTCCGAATCTTTCCCATCAGAATTTGCAGTCAAATTGAAGAGCGTGATTTCGGTGCCGACTTGACCGTCGCCTTGATGGCTCGTTTGAATGATGAACGTGGTCATGTCTTTTGTCATTGAACCAGTGGGGAGTTCGAAAGAAGTTTTTCCACCAGATATATCGTAGATAACGATTTCAGGAGCCACTTTGGCGATCCTCATTACTTTGCAGTTGATGTCAGAAAATTTTAGGATCAGATTACCCACAACAGAGGACTGCAGCTTTTGTACTTCCTCTTGAAGACCTTGCTTGAATTTACCGAGGTCACTGGCGTGATAGTAAGAGCCCCTGCCTAGTTCGGACAGCTTGCTAATGAAACTGGAATCATAATCATCTGCAGAACCGATACCGACGCCAGTCAAAGTGATGTGTTCATGTTTGCGGACAATCTGTTCATATCGGAGCGATTCCTCAATTCGGTATCCTTGATTATCAGTGGGAAAACCATCTGTTAAAAGAATGATGTGATTGACCCGTTTCAATTTGTCTGCAGCCGAGCGGGCATCGAAAGCGCCGAAAGCTTGTTTAAGCCCTGCTTCAAGGTTTGTAACTCCAGAAGGAGAAGCTAAATTTAAAATGGCCTCTTTCATCACTTTCCGATTCTCGGAAAGGGATGCCAAAGGGAAAAGTTCTTTTGAGCCGGAGTCAAAAAGCACAACTCCAACGCGATCATCATCTTTGAGTGAATCAATAATCTCAGCCACAGCTTGTTTTACTGTTGTCCACTTATCGCCGCCCATCGAACTGGATCCATCAACCAGAAACACAACATTTGATGGGATTCTTCCCAAGCCTGAATCGGGAGTTAATTCCACTAAAGTAGTGGTACTGTAGTCTCCGCTAACCGGTCTGAGATCCGAGCCATTCTTTACTGTGATTTTCACGCCTCTCTCCTTCTAATACAGGGCTGCTAACCAGCCCGATGACTGGCGATTTGCAAAGCGTATGCCCTTGGTCTACGACCTGCCGTCTGCGTGGATGCTCTTTTGGAAATAGTCTCTAGTGCCATTTTTGGGCGGCTCCTCGAGCCCTTAGGGGCACTTGGAGCGGGAATCGGAATGAGCTTAGTTGCTCAGAGAGGCTTCTATTGGGTTCGGGTTGTCCTGAGAGTCCAAGCGGCGGTACCAGTAATAGTTGCGCAGGACCGAAGCAACATATTCTCTGGTTTCCCTGAAGGGGATGAGATCAATAAAAAGAACTGGGTCTGAAGTGGGGTATCTTGCGGTCCAAAAATCCACTCGATTTGGGCCTGCATTGTAAGCTGCCAAGGCCAGATGGATCATTCCATTGGATCTCTTAATCAAATCTGAAATGTATCTGGAACCCATCGAAATGTTTGCCTCGGGATCAAAAACATTTTTTGTGCTGCTGAGTCTTCTCTGTGTATGAGGAGATATTTGCATCAGACCTTTGGCGCGAGCTCTGGAGACGGCTCTGGCATTGAATGCACTTTCTCTTCTTGCAATCGACATCAACAGGTAGGGATCCAATCCTTTAGAGTGTTTTTCAAAAATTGGAAAATAGAGCTTTGGGAAATAGCGTTCCATGAGTGACTTGCTGGTTAGATGCGGATTTGCATAGAGCACATCAGAGAGTATTTTTAGTTGGCTAAGATAATTTCCTTGAGACTGCTTGATGTCGGAAACATAAATCATGAACTCCGGCTCCGCCCTTTCAGAGTCAGATAGAATCCAAGAAAGTACTCTGTCAGCAGATTTGTAGAATCCATTTTCATTCAGTATCTCAACTTGCTCGATCAAATTGTTAAGCTGAGGGGCTTGCTCTGAACGGGTCAGCAAGGTCGGGCTGGACCTTTTCAAAACAACTCCGGGATCTTCTTTTGAAGCATGGAGAGCCATCAAAGTATGAAAAGAAAATGGGTATTTTATTTTTAATTCTTTGAGGGTTTCTCGAGCCAAGGAGGATTCCCCTTTTTCTTGATACACTTTACTCAGCCAATAAAGTGCCCGGGATCGAAAAGCTGCCATATCTTGGGACGATCTTTTTAAACAGGCTTCTGCTTTTTGTAGTTGATTGTCGGCAAGATAAAACAACCCGGCTCTGGTTGAAAGAGTTTCAGAATCACCAGGTGTTTCGGACGGGCATCTGGCGCCTTTCTCGTAGAGCTCTGCGATTGTGAAGTAGGAAACCCTATTGGGTAATTGATCTTCCAAAAAGGAAGCAAGAGAAATTGAAATATTGTTTGGACAACCATCTTCTCCCAGCGACTTGGTTCTGAGAACTTCGATTTCATTTGGCTTGAGCCTGTTCAGGCCTTTCAAAGTTGTTAACACGGGTGAAAAGCGCAAATCCAACCAGTTGCTTACCAAACCATTTTTAAATTTTGGGAGCAAAACCCTAGAGGAGCTTCGGCGCTTGGCTTTTATTTTTTCGGATGCACGCCGGGACTCAAGTTCAGAAAAATTTACAATGGAGTAACAAAAAGGTGAGTAGCCGGAATCCAAACGACAGGACTTTTCGTAATGGGAGGTTTGTTCTGAGGAAAGTTGGTTTTTTAACCACTGGTCAAATTGTAGGGCCGAAAGATAAGACGTCGAATCCTTGTTTATGGAAAGAGACTGGAGCCCCCGTTGCTTGGGATCCCTGCCTCGGCTTCCCACACAAGAAGAGGCCGCCAGTAGGATCAGTACCAAGCTCCACGAATTAAGGAGTAGAGGTTTATTGAATACCTGCTTCAACATGAGAAAATTCCCGAAACTTAATTATAGCTAGGGTTCCCCAAAAAAGAGACAGAAATAGGCTGGGGAAGTGACCAAAAGCGGCTCCTGATCCGGGTTTTGGGGGAGAAAAACCGGCTGGAATGACTGGCCCTGTTCTTGCTGAATACATTCCAGAGTTGCCCGTGGGTAAACCCCTGAGGCGATGATTTAAACGAGGTGCTTTAAAAAGGAGCGCCTGAAGAGGGGACTATGAAAAAGGGCTTGGTTTTTTTAGTTGGAATGATGTTTCTGGCAGCTTGCGGAAGTGACAATAACGGGAATAACAGCGGGCAAATTCAACAGCCGCCAGTCCAGCAACAGCCGTATAACCAGAATCCTTACGGTGGATATAACCCGCAAAATCCGTATGGAAATTATGGTCAAAATCCTTATGGCGGTTATGGGCAAAACCCCTATGGTGGCAACGGATACGGCCAATATCCCTATGGCTACAACAGGCCTTATGGTGGATATGGTCAGAATCCTTATGGCTATAATAACGGGTATGGACAGTACCCTTATGGCATGCGCTGAGCGTTAGTTTGACTGGGGTGATTGGGCAATACCTATCACCCCTTTATTTTTTTCTGAATCTCATCCAACTTGGTATTCAAACCTTCCAGCATTTTTTCATGGTACTTCTGCCGGTCTAACCAATGGTTCTTTTGGGTCAACGTATCTTTTCTGTGAATTTGAACACCCGCCAAATCTTTTCCCAGTTTTTGTACCAGTTTCTTCACTTGGGCTACTTTTTCGGAAGTATCTTTAGCCCAATTCTCGCGCTCCAAACGTTCGGGGGAAGCCAGTTTTCGGTCCTTTGGATTAGCTAGTTTAGCGAGGGCCTCAGAGTTCTTTTTGCTTTCCGCTTGGGCTTTAGACAAAAATGATTCGTACTGATCTTTCAGTTTAAGCAATTCCGACTCAACATTTGAGATTTCGGCCTCTTGTTTTTCAAGAGTTGCAACATTGGACTGGCAGTTCTGAATGTTTGTTTTTATGGTTTCAATGTTCTTTGAAATAATTTGTTTGTTCCCTTCAAGGCGTCTTATTCCAGCTTCGCTTAACTGCGCCTCAGGATTCTTTGGCTCATCCGCCACCAAGGTGAAACAGGTTGAAACCAGTAAAACTATCAAAAAGAGGGTCTGTTTTTTCATGTCTCGATCATATCTCTTTGTCGGGAGAGATGTTAGCTAAGTGCATGATTTTTTCAGGAACTGTAAAATCTCCAGGGAAAGCCAATCTTGGGGGCCAATCCATTTTTGAATCGTTTTGCCCTCAGAATCAATCAAATAGGTTTCTGGAAACTTTGTGATTCCCAACTGTTTTGAGAAAGCGCCATCCGGGTCATGAAGCACCAAGAAGGGCAGGGGCTTTCCTTCTTTTTTTTGAAAGTCCAAAACCGATTGAGATTTTTCATCAACAGAAATGGTGACCACAAGGGGCGCGGAGCTTTTTGAACGGGTTCTTAGTTGCTCAGATAGAGTTCCAAGGGATGGAATCTCCTCGATACAGGGATCACACCATGTTGCCCAAAAGTTAACCAAGAGCTTTCCTTCCGGGCGCCCTAACTTAAGCAACAAAGTTCGCAGGGTCTCTTGGTTTGAGAGTTTGGTGCCACTAAAATTACCCGCTGAAATGACGGAAAGAGCCTCACCCACTGGAAAAGTACCCCGAGCGGTATTTGCTGCATTCGGGATATCAAATGAGTGCTTTCGGTGGTTAATGAGGGGTTCTAGAAAGTATAAAAACGCCAAAAAGAAACAGACAAGGTAAGCCCCCACCCAACCGGGTGTAAACCAGGGATTATCCTTCAATGTTAGCTTTCCTTTTTCTTACTGGCTTTTTTCTCAGCCTTCGGTGCAGGCTTTTTAGCAGGTTTGTCTTCTGCTTTAGCGGCCTTAGCTTCCTTCTTTACCGGCTTGTCTTCTATGGCAGCTTTCTCAGCTTTTTTTGAAGGCTTCTTGGATTTTTCTGTGGTTTTTGCTTTGGTTTCTTCTGCGCCAGGCAAATACTGGATAAAACACATTGGAGCGCAATCTCCCACTCTGGGATCAGCTAAACGGAAAATCTGGGTGTATCCACCTTGGCGGTCCTTAAACCGGGGAGCCAAATCAGAGTAAACTTTATCGATAGCCAAGCGAATTCTATTGTGGCCCGGTTTACCCGTCTCAGTGCTCCCCAAAAGCTTAATAATCTGTCGACGAGAAGCCAAATCCCCTCTCTTGGCTAAAGTGACCACATGCTCTGCATACCAACGCATTGCTTTGGCTCTGCGAGTAGTGGTTTTGATTTTTCCGTGTTCAATGAGAGCAAGAGTTAGATTTCTCAGAAGCGCCACTCGGTGGCTTGGTAACACTCCTAACTTGTCTCCAGCTTTAGCGTGTCTCATACAAATATCAAAGCAAGCTTAACTTTTAGTTAAGGTTCTCTGCTCCGTCCTTTTTCTTCTTGTTAGCAAAATAGGTCTCAGGATCAAATCCCTCAACTTTAACTCCGAATCCAAGTCCCATTTCGGTCAGGATTTCTTTGATTTCGTTGAGCGACTTCCGTCCAAAGTTCTTGGTCTTCAGCATTTCGGCTTCTGTTTTCTGCACTAATTCGCCGATGTACTTGATTCCAGCATTTTGCAAGCAGTTGGCGGAACGAACTGAGAGTTCCAATTCGTCAACGGTTCTGTAGAGATTTTCGTTATTCTTCTCTTTTTCAATGACTGGCTCAGTGACTTCAGGTTCCAAAGTCTCATCAAAGTTGATGAAGATGGACAGTTGGTCCTTCAGGATTTTGGATGCAAACGCAACCGCATCTTCTGGACGAACTGAACCGTCTGTTTGAACTTCCATTTCCAAATTGTCGTAGTCGGTTCTTTGTCCAACCCGAGCGTGAGAAACCGTGTAATTTACTTTTCTCACAGGTGAGAAGAACGAATCCAGGGGAATTACTCCAGCGGCCAAGTCTTCCCGGCGAACGCTCTCAGCAGACACATAACCCTTACCGAACTCCAGCTTTAGTTCTGCTTTAAATCGTCCTTCTTTTCCCAAAGTTGCAATGTGCTGAGTGGGGTTCAAAACCTCCACGCTATCATCCACTTGAATGTCAGCTGCTGTAACGGCGCCCGGACCTTTTTTATCAATAGTCACTGTTTTGGGTCCGTCAGCGTACATTTTGAATCGCACTTCTTTCAGGTTGAGAATGATGTCTGTAACATCTTCTTGTACGTCTGGAAGAGAGGAGAATTCGTGCATCACTCCATCGATTTTAATCGTGGTGATGGCTACCCCTTGAAGAGAGGAGAGCAAAATTCGGCGAAGGCTATTACCGATGGTAACGCCAAAACCTCTTTCCAGAGGTTTCGCAAAGAAACGTCCATAGGTTTCTGACAGTGTTTCGCGATCAACTTCCAACCCTCGAGGTCGAATGAGTCCGCGCCAATTTTTTGGGGCTAAATTGAGATCCATAATGCTACTCCTTCAAAAATTATCTTGAGTACAATTCCACAACTAAGTTCTCTTCGATCGGAAGAACCACTTGACTGCGCTCAGGAAGATATTTCACACGTCCCTTGAATTCAGCCGCATTGAGTTCCAACCAATCCGGAATTTCCCTTTTCTTTACATTTTCCAATGCACGCAAAACCGGGGTGGCTTGCTGGCTTTTCGGGCGAACGCTCACAACGTCATTAGCTTTTAAAACAGTATTGGGAATGGTCACGGGCTTTCCATTAACCATAAAATGACCGTGCAGAACCAACTGTCTGGCTTCTTTTCTGCTGTCACCAAAGCCCAAGCGATAAACAACATTGTCCAGTCTGCGTTCCAAACGTTGCAAGAGGTTGTGGCCTGTGGCCCCTTTGGTGCGATTAGCTTTATCGAAATACATTCGGAATTGCCGTTCAAGCATTCCATAAATGTGTTTCACTTTTTGTTTTTCACGAAGTTGCAAACCGAAGTCTGACAATTTGGTTCGTCTTTGACCATGTTGTCCAGGGGGATAAGCACGCCGTTCAAAGGCGCATTTGTCACCGAAACAACGGTCCCCTTTCAGGAACAGTTTCATGTTCTCACGACGACATAACTTGCAAACTGAAGTAGTACACCTAGCCAATTTAAACTCCTAAATAATGTTAAACTCTTCTTTTCTTTGGAGGCCGGCACCCATTGTGAGGTATCGGAGTTGTGTCCCGAATATAAGTGATTCGAAGTCCAGCCACTTGAAGGCCTCTCAAAGCTGTTTCCCGTCCAGCTCCAGGGCCATTAACGTACACGGACAAAGATCTTACTCCGTGATCCAAAGCTTGTTTTCCAGCATCTTCAGCCGCAATCTGGGCAGCAAAAGGTGTGCTCTTTCTTGCTCCCTTAAAGCCCTTCCTTCCAGCAGAGGACCAACATAGAACATTCCCTGTTGGGTCAGTTATGGTCACAATGGTGTTATTGAAGGAACATTGAATAAAAGCATTTCCCACCGGTACATCCTTGCGAGAGCTTTTTTTCTTTTTAGGTTCTTTCGCTGCTACTTCTTTTTTATCGCCATCAACTGGCGCCGCCTGATTTGTCACTGCCTGATACTCCTAAAAATGGTTACTTCATTACTTTTAATTGTTTTTTTACAGCGACTGTTTTTCGAGGGCCTTTTCGAGTGCGAGCATTGGTATGAGTTCTTTGTCCTCGTACCGGGAGATTTTTTCTGTGTCGTAAGCCCCGGTAAGTCTGCAATTCCAAAAGTCTCTTGATATTCGAAGAAACAATTCGTCTTAATTCCCCTTCCACAGGGAAATTTTTTTCAATGTGTTCACGGATGCGATTCACATCTTCATCAGCAAGCGCATCTGTTTTTATGTTTGGATCAATATTTACTGATCTCAGAATGGAATTGGATAAACTTCTTCCGATTCCGTAGATGTAAGTAAGTCCTACTTCAATTCTTTTATTTCTGGGTAAATCAACACCCGCAATACGAGCCATTATCCTTGCCTCTGTTTATGACGGGGATCAGCGCAAGAAACGCGAACCACTCCGCCTCGCCTAAATACGCGACATTTATTACAAATTTTCTTAACCGAAGACCTGACTTTCACGGTACCCTCTTTAAATGAAGCCCCTATTTAGGCTAATCCACATTAAGTTGTCAATTCCATTGATTTAGTCTTTTTTACTCGTTCCCACTGTATCTCAAGATTTTCCTTAGCTCACTCGGTGGGAACACTATCTTATTGAATCAATTGGAGTTTAGCTTTCCTGTTGTTTACTTTGCCCGGTAAGTGATTCTTCCACGGGTTAAATCATAAGGGGAAAGCTCTACAGTAACTTTATCTCCCGGTAGAATCCGAATGTAATTCATTCGCATTTTGCCCGAAATATGAGCCAACACTTTTTGTCCAGTTGAGAGCTGGACATTAAACATTGCATTCGGAAGCGGTTCGATCACCGTTCCTTCAACTTGGATTAGATCCTCTTTGGCCATATGCTCCTCTCTTTAAAGTTTCAGCGTCTAATTTTTTTTCTTCATCTCTCAAAATATTTGTCCACGCTGTTAAAATTTCCGGTTCACCTGCGGTGATTGCGATCGTGTGTTCGTAGTGGGAAGACAGACTTCCATCTTCTGTGGTGACAGTCCATTTGTCTCCGAGAACTTTTATTCTGTGAGTTCCTGCATTGATCATTGGTTCAATCGCAATTGTCATTCCACGACGAAGTTTTAAATTGGATGCACCCGCTTCGTAGTTTGCTACTTGAGGTTCTTCATGAAGTTTAGTTCCAATTCCGTGACCAACAAATTCCTTCACTATGCCATATTTGTGGGGACGGATTGTTTCCTCAATCGCTCTAGCAATGTCTTTCAGAGTGTTGCCCTCTCGAGAAGCATCAATGGCAGCATACAGAGAGTCTTTAGTGACCTGCATTAATTTTTTTGCTGCATCCGAAATTCTTCCGATTCCAACAGTGACTGCGCTATCACCAAAAAAACCATCGTAAACCAAACCGAAATCCAGCCCAATAACATCCCCGTCTTTCAGTTTTCTTTGAGAAGGAACACCATGAACAACCTGTTCGTTTACTGAAGTGCAAAGCGAGTGTGCGAATCCCAGATAACCTTTGAAAGCCGGTTTTGCTCCCATGGACAAAGTTAAATCTTCTGCCAGTTGGTTTAGATCCAACAAAGAAACTCCTGGCTGTGCAGCTTTGGTGAGCTCAAAGAGAACCTTCGCGACCATTTCTCCCGCTTTTCTCATTTGAGCTAATTCTCGATCCGATTTAATTTGAACCATTACTTCAAAAGCTCCATCAGGATGGTTTGTACGGAATCAGCTGATTGATTAACGTTGATTTTCTCAAGCCTCTTTTTGTCCGAGTAGTAATCAACCAATTGCTTGTTCTGGGAGTGAAAAACCTCGAGTCGTCTTTTGACAACGTTTTCATTGTCATCAGAACGTTGAATAACCTCTCCGCCACACAAATCACAAACCCCTTCTTTTTTAGGGCGAATGTGAGTGGTGTGAAAAGGCTGTCCGCATTGCTTGCAGACTCGCCGTCCAGTTAATCTCTCGACAAGAACTTCGTCGGGAATATCAAATAAAACAGCTTGGGTTACTTGAGTAAGTGGGCTGGTATTGAGAGCCTCTGCTTGAGCAACTGTTCGCGGAAATCCATCAAGAATGACATGCTGGTTGGGCTTTAAGTGAGACAGCGTTTCACGAATGAGACCTATTACGGTTTTGTCCGGAACTAGATCACCTTTATCCATGAAAGTTTTCGCGTCTTTTCCTAATGGGGTGCCTTCCTTGATTGCAGTTCTAAGCATGTCCCCAGTTGAGAGATGGACGAAGTTACCGGCTTGACATAATTTTTTAGCCTGAGTTCCTTTTCCGGAGCCAGGTGCTCCCAGAAAAACGGTTACGCGCACGCTAACCTCTGCGTCCTCGAAGCTTCGCATTTTTCATGAAGCCTTCGTAATCTCGAGTAAGAAGGAAGGTCTGAATTTGGGCCACTGTATCCAAGGCGACTCCAACCAAAATGAGAAGAGTGGTGCCTCCGAAGAAAAAGGACACTTTGAACTTTGTGATCAAAAAATCTGGCAATAAACAAACAAGCGCAATATACAGCGCCCCGCCGTAGGTAATCCGGGTTAAAACTTTGTCGATGTATTCGCTGGTATTGGCGCCGGGGCGGATTCCCGGAACATAGCCACCATTCTTTTTCAAGTTCTCTGCCACTTCCGATGGATTGAACACCACGGCCGTGTAGAAGAAGCAGAAGAAAACAATCAAACCGACAAATAAACAGTAATAAAGGATCCCGCCTCTTCCGAGAAGGCCTCGCAGCTGATCAGAGAAAGCACTCGGAGGAAGAAAAGTAATGATAGTTAAGGGAGCCATTAACAAGGAAGATGCAAAAATAGGAGGAATCACTCCGCTGGTATTAATTTTCAGAGGGAGGTGAGTTGATTGACCCCCGTAAAGGCGGCGGCCCACTTGTCTCTTCGCATACTGAATGGGGATTCTTCTCTGCCCCTGCTCCAAGAAAATAATGACCCCAATCACCAAGACCATCAGAGCCAGAATGAAAACCAAGAGAAGAGGGGAGAGCTGGCCATCTTTTACCATTTGCCAGGTCTGCTGGGCTCCAACTGGAATTCCTGCAGCAATGCCTGAAAAAATGATTAATGAAGAGCCATTTCCAATGCCGCGTTCTGTAATTTGCTCACCAAGCCACATGATGAAAGAAGTGCCGGCCGCCAAAGTGATCACTGCCACAAACTTGAACTGAAGCCCAGGAAGAAGCACATAGTTCTGACTCTCAGCACCCATCAAAGCACTAGCCATCCCAAATCCCTGAAACATGGCCAAAACTACCGTAGCATAACGGGTATATTGGTTAATTTTTCTTCTTCCCAATTCGCCTTCTTTAGAAAGCTGAGTCAAATAAGGCCACACAACTGTCAAGAGCTGGAAAATAATCGAAGCGCTGATGTAGGGCATGATGCCCAAAGCAAAGATAGAGGCATTTTCCAAAGCTCTTCCAGAAAACATGTTCAGCATCCCAAAAAGGGTGTTCTGATTGCCTTGAAAGAAGCGTGCTAATTGATCAGTGTTGACGCCCGGAACAGGAATGTGACAACCCAGTCGATAAACCGAAAGAAGAGCTAATGTGTAAAATATCCGACGACGGAGTTCTGGTATTTTGGTGAGGCCTTCGACTGCTGCCACTGGATGCGTCCCCTTGTTGAATTAAGCCTTATCCTGTTCGGTGGTGCCCGGAGTTTTGATTTCCTCAGCTTGTCCACCAGCAGAATTAATTTTTTGCACTGCAGATTTAGAGAATTTATGTGCTTTTACAACCAGCTTTTTTGTCAAATTCCCTTCGCCCAAAATTTTTAGTGCGCTGTCTTGCTTTCGAACCAAGCCTTTCTCGAAAAGCTTGACGAGGTCCACTGTGGCACCTGCTTCAAAATGGCTGTCCAGTGTTCCAACGTTGACAACTTCAAACACCATCCGATTGGGGCTTTTGAATCCCCATTTTGGAAGTCGGCGGGCCAAAGGAGTTTGTCCCCCTTCAAAGTTTCTGGGACGACCTTTTCCTGAACGTGCAGTCTGGCCTTTTCCACCGCGTCCTGCAGTTTTTCCCCAGCCAGAGCCCAAGCCCCTCGCCACTCTGTGACGGGTCTTACGGGCCCCCTCTTTAGCGACCAAATTTCCTAAGTGTAAATCCATTTCCTGACTCATTCCACTTTACTCCTTAACTTCTGTCAGGCTCACCAAGTGGGGAACTTTTTTTACCATTCCTCTTATGGAGCCATGGTCGTTCAGCACACGTTTGTCCTGTAGTTTTCTAAGTCCCAAGGTGCGCACAATAGTCCTCATCCACTGGGGACAACCAATCACGCTTCTTGTTAACTGAATTTCTATTTTCTTTGCCATTTTTTCACCCAACTTTATGCTACTTGCCCTTCGGACATTCTCTCACGCAGCACTTCTTCTGGCTGACGCATTCTTTTGAGTCCATCCAAGGTTGCGCGAACTAAATTATGGGGGTTGCTGGTTCCGAAGCATTTCGTTAATGCATTCTTAACGCCTGCCATTTCCAAAACTGAACGACAAGCTCCGCCAGCGATAATTCCAGTACCTTCATTTGCGGGCATCAAAAGAACAGATGCTGCCCCGAACTTTCCAATTACTTCGTGTGGGAAGCTTCCGTTGAGAAGCGGCAACCGAATAATGTTTTTGCGGGCAGCTTCGCCAGCTTTCCGGATGGCTTCAGGAACTTCACGGGCTTTACCCAATCCGATACCCACAAGACCTTTGCTGTCTCCAACCACTACAATCACGCTGAAGCTAAAGCGACGGCCCCCTTTTACTACTTTGGCCACTCGGTTGATGTAAACAATGCGTTCTGCTAACTCTACTTCGCTTAAATTGATTCTTTGGGAAGCCATTAGAATTTCAATCCTGCCTCTCTTGCGCCCTCTGCGAGAGCTTTAATTCGACCATGATAATTAAATCCATTGCGATCAAAAAGGACCTTTTCAACTTTTGCACCGAGAGCGCGTTCTCCAATCAACTTGCCCAGAGTTTTCGCAGCTTCTAAATTCTTCTGAGATTTTGCGCTTTCAAAAGCTTTCTCTGCAGTGTTGGCTTGAGCTAAAGTCGTTCCCTTGCTGTCATCCACCAACTGGGCATACAAAAACTTGTTGCTACGATAAACAACCAGTCGTGCAATCTTTCCTTGCTGTAGCTTAATCTTCTTTCTAATTCTTGTTTTCTTGCTTTGACGAATCACCATTCGGGGATTCGTGTTTGTTCTGATTTTAGTGGCCATGATTACTTCCCGCCTCCAGCGCCTGCAGCTTTACCTTGTTTCAGGGTGATTTTTTCTCCCAAATATCGAATGCCCTTGCCCTTGTAGGGTTCTGGTGGCCTTACTTTGCGTAAGCGCGCAGCCGTAAATCCTAACAATTCTTTATCAGCTCCCTTTAGGGTAATTTTGGTGTTCGCATCCACTTGGGCGCTAATTCCCGCGGGCAATATGAACTCCACAGGGTGAGAGAATCCCACCTGAACAGTGAGCTTGTTACCTTGAGCTTGGGCGCGGTACCCCACCCCTTGAAGCTCCAATTCCTTTTTGTAGCCGTCTGTTACTCCAACCACCATGTTTTGAATGAGAGTTCGACTAAGACCATGAAGAGCTTTTGCTTTGAAATCCTTCGACACATTGGTCACATGGACTTCTGTGCCCTTAACTTCCACTTTGACAGTTGAAGGAAGGGTCTTTTTTAGGTTTCCCCCTTTTCCCTGCACTTCAACTACAGGCGAATTAAAGGAAACTTTCACTCCAGCTGGGACAACAATAGGTTTTTTTCCGACTCTAGACATAATTTTTTACCAAATAGTACAGATTACTTCGCCACCCACTTTGTTTTCACGGGCCATTTCATCTGACATGACCCCTTTCGAAGTGGATAACACGGCCATTCCAATTCCACCCATTACTTTGGGAACTTTATCGCAACGAGTGTAAACCCTTCTTGAGGGACGGCTTACTTTGCGAACTCCGTGAATAACGGGTTGGTTTTTGCCAGAATACTTCAAATAAAGCCTTAGAATCCCGGCAGTGTCCGTTTCGCTTTCGCGATACAACTTGTAGTTCTTAATGAAGCCGCCCTTTTTCATTAAATCAGCAATTGCCAGTTTAAGCTGGCTGGGACGGACATCTACTTTCCGTTGCTTCGCTTTGCTTGCGTTTCTAACTCGGGTTAAAAAATCTGCTATTGGATCAGTCATCATAATTCATTACCAACTTGCTTTAATCACCCCTGGCAACATGCCATTCAGGGCTAGTTTTCGAAAACACAAACGACACATGCTGAACTTTCTCAGGAAAGCTCTCGGTCGTCCACATCTGGGACAACGATTATACTTTCTGGTTTTGAACTTAGGCTTTCTTGCTGCCTTCACCATCATTGCGGTCGTTGCCATAAATCTCTTCTGCTCCTTTTATTTTTTTCTAAATGGAAGACCCATCTTTTCCAAAAGATGGTAGCCTTCTTTGTCAGTGGTGGCCGAAGTGACAAAAATAACGTTCATTCCTCGGGCTTTTTCCACTTTCTCAACCGTGATTTCTGGAAAAATGATCTGCTCTTTAATGCCAGTAGAATAGTTTCCGCTGCCATCAAACCCGTTGGGTGAGAGGCCTCGAAAGTCTCGAACACGAGGTAAAGCTACGTTGGCAAAACGATCAAAAAACTCGTACATCCGGGGTCCACGTAAAGTAACTACGGCTCCCAACGGCATTCCAGCACGAAGTTTGAAAGCAGCAATGGCCTTTTTAGCGCGGGTCAGTTTTGGTTTCTGTCCCGTAATTAAGGCAAGCTCTTCCATCGCTTTTTCCATGATCTTCATGTCCGCTGTAGCTTCTTTGATACACATGGACACCACGACTTTTTTGAGTCGGGGAACTTGCATTGGGTTCTTGTATTGAAACTCTTTCATGAGTTCCGGAACGACGTTCTTGCGAAATCGCTCCAACATTCTGGGGGTGTAAGCTGTACTGCTCATAATTACAAAACCTCCGGAGCCAAAGAGATAATCTTCATGTAGCCATCTTTAGATGGCTTTCGAATTTCCCTAGCAACGGGCCCGAAAATACGGGTTCCGATAGGTTCTAAGTTGTTGTTTAGAAGAACCGCTGCATTATCATCAAAACGCACAAAAGAACCATCTGTTCTTCGAATTTCTCGTTTCGTTCGAACGATAACGGCCTTCATCACAGCGCCCTTTTTCACTTTAGAGGTGGGAAGGGCCTCTTTAATGGTGACCACTATGACATCGCCAATGTGTGCATAACGACGTCGGCTTCCTCCCAACACCTTAAAGCACATGACTTTCTTGGCGCCTGAGTTGTCTGCGACATTTAAATAACTTTCACTCTGGATCATTGCTCAGCTCTCTTTTCCACCACTTTCAAAAGCGTGAATTGTTTGTGACGAGACAGAGTGCGGGTCGCAATTGCGGTGATGACATCACCGACTTTTGACTCGTTCTTCTCATCGTGAATAAAAATCTTGGACGAGCGGACAACATTCTTGTGGTAGAGCGAGTGACGCAGAGACCTTTTGATTTCGATCACGCGAGTTTTGTTCATTTTGTCGCTAACAACCACGCCTCTGATTTCCTGGCGGCGTTTAATTTGTGTGCTTTCACTCGTCATACTGCTTCACTTCCTTTGCTGGCCTTCTTGGTCTTAGCCTTTTTCGCTGGCTTGTCTTCAAGCGGCTTTTTTGAAACCACTTCCACGCCTCTTGCTTTTTCAGACAAAACTGTTTGAACACGAGCAACATCGCGTTTGAGCTTTTTAAACAAGCTGGTGTCACGTTCTTCTGAGGATTGAACCTTGAAGCGTGCGCGAACTAACTCTTCTTTGAACTGATTGACACGACCTTTCAGTTCTTCCACTGAAAGCTGTCTTAATTCTTGTGCTTCCATTACAAATGCGCTCCTCGTTCTACAATGCGTGTTTTCACAGGAAGTTTATGCGAAGCCAAAGTCAACGCTACATGAGCTGTTGCTTTATCAACGCCTTCCATTTCAAACAAAATTCGTCCAGGCTTAATAACGGCTACCCAATATTCGGGTGCTCCCTTACCGCCCCCTTGCCGAACTTCAGCTGGTTTTCTGGTAACTGGCTTGTCTGGGAAAATGCGGATAAACATTTTTCCGACTTTTTTAGCGTGTCGAGTAATCGTGACACGGCAAGCTTCAATTTGACGGGCCGTAACTCGGCCGCACTCAGTGGCTTGCAAGCCAAACTCACCAAAATTCAGATCGGACCCACGATGGGCTTTCCCCATCATTCGGCCCTTTTGCATTTTTCTATATTTAACTCTTTTAGGACTCAGCATGATTAACCTTCTACAGCTTCTCTTGTGGGTTCAATTCTTCTGCGACGGAGCAGATCACCTTTGTAAACCCAAACCTTGACTCCAATTTGGCCATAAGTGGTTAGGGCCTCAGCAAAACCAAAATCAATATCGGCTCGGAGAGTGTGAAGAGGAACGCTCCCTTCCGCATATCGTTCGACTCGAGCGATCTCAGCTCCGCCAAGACGGCCTGAGCATTGAATTTTGATCCCTTGAACGCCAAACTTAAACGCTTGGCTCATGGCTTTTTTCATCGCTCTTCTGAAAGCCACGCGCTTGATCAACTGATCAGCAACGCTTTCAGCGATGAGTTGAGCATCAGCTTCTGCTTTGCGCACTTCCATGATGTTAATAAAAATTTCAGACTTGGACAGTTTTTGAGTTTCCGCTCTCAACTGATCAATCCCAGTCCCTTTTTTGCCAATGACGATCCCGGGCCGTGCGGTTTGGATGTTACACTTAATTTTTCCAGCCACGCGCTCGATATCAATCCGGGAAACCCCGGCATGTTTAACTTTGCTTTTCAAGAAATCCCGAATCTTCAGGTCTTCGTGAAGAAAGTTGGCGTAGTCTTTACCCGCATACCAACGAGATACCCAAGTCTTGTTGACGCCTAATCTAAAACCAATTGGATGTGTTTTCTGACCCACGTTATTTAGCCTCGTCCAAAATCATTGTTACATGACACATTCTTTTCAAAACTGGTGTTGCCCGCCCTTGAGAGCGAGGGATGAACCTCTTAAGCATTGGACCAGTGTCTACTAAGATATTTTTGACATAGAGATTATCTACATCAATCCCGCCCTTTTCTTTAGCGTTTGAAACAGCTGAATCCAAAAGGCCAGACATTACTTTAGAGCCCCGTTTCGGGCTAAATCGAAGCTGATAGGAAGCCTTTTCTACAGGCAAACCTTTGCACAGTCCTGCAACCAAACGCATCTTTCGAGCGGTGATTCGGGCATAACGTAATTTAGCTTTTACTTCCATGATTAGGCCGCCCCTTCCACTTTTGCTTTCTTATCGCCAGAGTGACCATGGAAGGTACGGGTCGGAGCAAACTCTCCCAATTTATGACCAACCATGTTCTCAGACACATAGACTGAGTGAAACTTTCGACCATTATGAACAGCAAACGTCAGTCCGATTAACTCAGGAACAACTGTGGAACGACGCGACCAAGTCTTGATCACTTTTTTGTCGTTGTTTGCTTGAGCCTTTTCAGCCTTCTTAAGCAAATGGCTGTCAATGAATGGGCCCTTTTTAATAGAACGAGACATAAATTACTTTCTCCTCCGGACAATAAAGCGGTCAGTGCGTTTAGAATTTCTCGTTTTGAGTCCTTTAGCTTTTTGACCCCAAGGTGATACTGGATGACGTCCCCCAGAGCTCTTTCCTTCACCGCCCCCAAGTGGGTGGTCAACAGGATTCATTGAGACTCCTCGGTTGTGGGGTTTGAAACCGAGCCAGCGCATACGGCCCGCCTTACCCCAAACGACATTTTCATATTCCAAGTTTCCAACTTGTCCAACCGTTGCCCAACATTGTTCAGAAACAATCCGCATTTCTCCAGAGGGCATGCGAAGTTGTGCGTAACCTTGTTCAAAACCCACCAACTGAATCATCGAACCAGCGCTTCGGCCGAGTTTTCCGCCAGCGCCAGGCCGTAATTCCACATTGTGAAGGGTGGTGCCAGCAGGAATCTTCTTCAAGGGAAGTGAGTTTCCAACTTGAATATCCGCGTTCTCATCAGCAATGATCGAATCGCCTGCTTTGAGTCCAACTGGAGCCAAAATGTAACGTTTTTCCCCGTCCGCATAGTGCAGAAGGGCAATATGAGCTGTACGATTTGGATCGTATTCCAAGCCCACCACTTTTGCCGGGATATTTCTTTTGTCCCGACGAAAATCAATCAAACGATAATGCCGTTTGTGTCCACCCCCACGGAACCGACTTGTAATCTGGCCTTTGTTGTTTCGGCCTCCGGTGCTGGGTTTGGATTGAATCAAAGACTTTTCTGGCTTCTTTTTAAGAAGGTCAGAGTAATCCAACTGAGTTAGATAACGTCGTGCAGGTGTAACGGGTTTAAAGCTTTTTAGTGGCATAAAACTTAGCTAGCAACAAAATCTAATTTGTCGCCCTCCTTCAATTTCACAATAGCTTTCTTCCAAAGCCTTCTTTCACCAGGAATACGGCCTAAACGACGTGCAGATTTTCTGCAAATCATAGTATTCACTCGAACGACTTTTACCTTGAAAAGCTTTTCGACAGCTTCTTTGACTTGAGTTCGATTGGCGTCGACAGGTACTTCGAAAGCGTATTCGTTGTACAAGTGGACCAGGCCAGTATTTTTCTCAGTAATTATGGGTCTTTTTAAGATATCAAACATGACTGAGCCGCTCCGTGATCTTTTGGACAGCGCTCTTCGAAATCACCAAATTTCGAAACTTGAGAAGATCAAATACGTTGATTCCCTCAGGACGAAGGCACTTAACTCCATTTAAGTTTCGTACGCTATTAACAAAGTGCTTTTCGTTTTCCCCTTCCAAAGAAGTGACGATCAGCGCTTTATCCAGTCCGAAATGTTTTAAACAAGCTCCAGCATCTTTTGTGCTTGGTTTCTTTAATTCCAGTTTGTCTACGATAAACAAACGATCCTGCTTTTGGTTCATTGAAAGCGCACTAATCAAAGCACCTCTCATCGCCTTTTTGTTGATCTTGTGGATCACTCGGCGGGGACGAGGACCGTGGGCTTTACCACCCCCGACGAAAATTGGAGCTTTGATATCTCCGTGTCGGGCTTGTCCTGTTCCTTTTTGTCGGTAAATTTTCTTACCAGAAGCTTGAACTTCGGAGCGAGTCAATGAATTGGCAGTCTTGTTCTCGTGTTTCCAAGCAATTTGAGCTCTGACCGCATCATTCACAAGATGGGGCCGAACTTCAGCAGCAAAGACAGCGTCGCTTAGCTCAATGCTACCGACCTTTTCTTTTTTCATGTCATATATGGGTAAAGATGGCATCTCACAAACCTCACAACGTAATTGCCACATCAATCCCGGCCGACAGATCGAGTTTCATCAAAGAGTCGATGGTATGTTGAGTGGGTTCTAAAATATCAATCAAACGTTTGTGCGTGCGAATTTCAAACTGCTCACGCGATTTTTTGTCGACGTGAGGTGATCTCAAAACCGTATACCGATTGATTCTCGTTGGGAGAGGAATCGGACCTGCGATTTTTGCACCAGTTCTTCGCGCTGTATCCACGATCTCAGACACGGATTGGTCCAAGAGCTTGCAATCGAACGCTTTCAAACGAATTCTAATCTTTTGGCTTTGCACCGCTTACTCCAAAATTTCAGTAACGACTCCAGCGCCCACAGTACGGCCCCCTTCGCGGATAGCGAAGCGGACTTCTTTTTCCATGGCCACAGGAGTAATCAGTTCAACTTCCACAGCGACGTTATCGCCAGGCATGACCATTTCCACACCTTTGGGCAGAG